>ERZ869909.203-NODE-203-length-89269-cov-11.948863_pt1 | contig 89269 bp, 62 predicted proteins | sample MGYA00520892_ERZ869909 | MGnify/ENA primary metagenome ERZ869909 (study PRJEB32215, sample SAMEA104723947) | bioreactor metagenome | biome: bioreactor; feature: anaerobic bioreactor; material: water | place: China | collected 2015-03-12 ... | reverse complement strand
GCCCGCACCGGACGACCACGACCCGGCCGGCGCGCAGCCAACCGCCGGCGCGCGCGCGCCCGACGGCCCCCGCGAGCGCGCCATCGTCGATGCCTTCGCCGACGTCCTCGGCACCCCCGTCGGACCCGACGACGACTTTTTCATCCATGGCGGCCACAGCCTGCGCGCGATGCAGGCCATCGGCCGCATCAACCGCGCCCTCAAAGCCCACTATCGGCTGAACGACTTGTATCTTGCCCGCACCCCGGCGGCGCTTGCGCGCCTGCAGCCGGACGACGGCACGGGCACCATCCCGCAGGCCCCCGACCTGGCCGATTACCCGCTGACCGCGACACAGACCGCGCTATGGGTGCTGGAGCAACAACACCCCGGCTATCGCGGCTACATCGTGCCCGGCCTGTACCGCGTGCACGGGGCGTTCGACCCGGATCTGCTGCGCCGCGCATGGGACGCCGTCACCGCCCGCCACGAAGCCCTGCGCACCGTCTTCGTCATGCGCGACGGCGAACCGCGGCAACGCATCGTCGACGACCTGCCGGCCGAATGGATCGAAGAAGACTGGCGCGGAAAGCCGATCGCGGCGGCGCATGCGCGCGCCGCCGAGCTCACCGCAGATGGCTTCGATCTGGTACGCGGCCCGCTGTTCCGCATCGCCTGGCTGCGCACCGACCCACCGGCCGAGGCGGGCGGCGTCACCCACGCCACACCCGGGTCGCGCACGACCCACGACGACACGGACGCCGGCCTCCGCCACGGCCTGCTGCTGCTCGTCGCCCATCACCTGATCACCGACGGCTGGTCGGACCAGCTCCTCGCGCGCGACCTGTCCCGCGCCTGCGCCGCACTGGGCGCGGGACAAGCGGTCGTGCTCGATCCGCCACCGCCCTGCCGCTTCCGCGACTTCGCCTTCTGGCAGCGGCAGACCGAAGACGGCACCCAAGCGCGCGCGCACCGCGACGCCTGGCGCCGCCGCCTGCTCGAGCCCACCCCGGCGCCCGCCCTGCAGCTGCCGGCCGACGGTCCGCGCGCGACCACCGCCGAGCGCCTGTGCGCGCAGCAAGCCTTCGTCCTCGACGGCCCCGCCGGCCAGGACTGGCGGGCGCAGATCCCCGCCGCGCGACGCAGCGCCGCACTGATCGCGGCGAGCTTTGCGCTGCTCCACATCGAGAGCGGCCAGACCGACCTCGTCATCGGCATGCCGGTCGCCGGGCGCGAACGGCCGGAACTTCAGGACCAGGTCGGGTTACATCTCAATATGTTGCCACTGCGCTTGCGCATCGACCCGGCGCTCAGCCTGCGGGCGCTGGTCGAGCAATGCGCACACCTGCTCGACGACGCCCTGTCGCGTGCCGAATACCCCTTCGCCCGGCTGGTCGAGGCGCTCGGTATCGCGACGCCGCCCGGCCGCCATCCCGTTTTCGACGTCATGCTCATCATCCATCAACACGACACCCCGGTTTTCAGACTCGACGGCGCCGAAGTCACCCCGCTGCCCTCGCCGACCCCTGGCGGCCGCTTCGACCTCGACATCGAGCTGTGGCTCGACGACGCAGGCCTCCACGGCTTCCTCGAGTACGACCGGGGGCTGTTCTCGTCATCGCGCGCCGCAACCTGGGGCGCACACCTGCACGCCACGCTGATGGCACTCGCACAGGCCCCGGAGCGATCCCTGGCGGCCCTGCGCACCACGCTCACCGGATACTCCGAAGCCCGTGAGCGTGCCGATTTCGTCGCCCAAAGCCTGGCCCTGGACGAGGATTTCTGAGCATGTGCGGCATCACCGGAATTCTCTCGCTCGACCCACGGCGCCCGGTCGAACGCGCACCGCTCGAAGCCATGACCCGCGAGCTCGTGCATCGCGGCCCCGATGACGAAGGCTTTCACGTCCAGGGCCCGGTCGGCCTCGGTTTTCGCCGGCTCGCCATCGTCGATCCGCGCCCGGCCGGCAACCAGCCGCATTACGGCAATGGCGACAAGGTCGTGTCGGTGTGCAACGGCGAGATCTTCAACCACGAGGCCCTGCGCGACGACCTCATCGCACGCGGCCACGCCTTCCGCTCCCGCGCCGATGTCGAAGTGGTGCCCCATGCCTATCAGGAATGGGGCGATGGCGTGCTCGACCGGCTCAACGGCCAGTTCGCCTTCGCCGTCTATGAGCCGGAGCGCCATCGCCTGCTGCTTGCGCGTGATCCGGTCGGCATCTGCCCGCTGTTCTGGTGCGAGGTCGACGGCCTGCTGCTGTTCGCCTCCGAGATCAAGGCCTTGCTTGCCCACCCCGCGGTGCCGCGCCAGCTCGACCCGACCGGCCTCGACCAGATCCTGACCTTTCCCGGCACGGTCAGCCCGCGCACGCTGTTCGCCGGCATCCACGCCCTGCCACCGGGGCACGCCCTCGTTGTCGAGGACGGGCGCATCGCACTGCGCGGCTACTGGGACCTCGACTACCCGCGAGGCGAGGCCGCGCCCGCCCCGAGCGACTGGGAAGAGCAGCTCGAACACCTGCTGCGCCAGGCCGTGTCGCGCCGCCTGCAGGGCGATGTCCCGGTCGGCTTCTATCTGTCCGGCGGACTCGACTCGTCGCTCGTCGCCGGCCTGATCCACGACCTGCGCCCGAATGACGACTGGCGTGCATTCTCCATCGTGTTCGACGACGAGGCCATCGACGAACGCGGCTTTCAGCGTCAGGTCGCCGACCGCATCGGCGCCCGCCTGACCTCGGTGCCGTTCTCCGCCGACGAGATCGACCATCGCCTGCGCGCCGTGGTGCGTGCCGCCGAGACCCCGCTGCGCGAGACCTACGACACCTGCTCGCACGCGTTGTCGCAGGCGGTTGCTGAATCCGGTTGCAAGGTCGTGCTCTCCGGCGAGGGCGCCGACGAACTGTTCGCCGGCTACGTTGGCTACCGCTTCGACCTGGCGCGCGACGCCACCGGCGACGGTTTCGCAGACCCCTTCGACGGCGACGAATGGGAAGAGATCCGCGCCCGCGAGACCTTGTGGGGAGACGGCAACTTCTTCTACGAGCGCGACTACGCCGGCTTTCGCGACACCCGCGCCGCGCTCTACGCGCCGGGGCTGGCGGCGCGGCTCGGCCAGTTCGACTGCACCCGCGGCGCGGCGGTGGACACCACCCGCCTGGCCGGTCGCCACCCGCTGCACAAGCGCTCCTACGTAGACTTCAAGCTGCGCATCGCCGACCACCTGCTCGCCGACCACGGCGACCGCATGACCTTCGCCCACAGCGTGGAGGGACGCTACCCCTTTCTCGACGCCGACCTGATCGACTTCGTGCGCCGCCTGCCGCCATCCCTGCTGATGCAGGACGGCCGCGAGAAGTACCCGCTGCGTCGCATCGCCCGCAGACACGTCCCACCGGCCATCATCGAGCGTGAGAAATTCGCCTTCGTCGCCCCGGGCAGCCCCGCCCTGCTCGCCCGCGCGCGCGACGGCGCGGCCGAGTGGGTCGCCGACCTGCTCGACCCGACGCGCATCCGCGCCGAGGGCGTCTTCAACGCCGACACCGTCGCCCGTCTGCGCGAAGCCTATCTGCAGCCCGGCTTCAGCGTAAACCAGACCTTCGACATCGACTTGATGATGATCGTACTCACCTTCCAGCTGTTTCGGGAGGAGTTCCAGTTGTCCAGCCCGACCTGAGACCACCAAGGAGGATTCTCGATGCGCCGCCCACACGTCTGTCTGCTCGCCACCGCCCTGTTGCCGCTGTTCGCCCACGCCGTCACGCCTGAAGAAGCCCGCTACCGCGAAGCCTTCGAAGCCGGCTACCAGGCCGCGCTCGAAGCCGCCCGCGCCGCCGTCGCCGAAGGGCGCTCGCTGGAGGCGCTGGAGGCGGTCGTCCCGGCCACTCCGCCGGCTACCCCCGCTGCGACCGCAGGCACCACCACGGCCTCGGCCGCGGCGACGACCACCGCCGCAGCGGGGGCCGCCGCCAGCGAGGCCCCACGCGAACCGCGCGAATGGTGGAATCACTCCAGCCTGCGCTACCCGCTGCAGACCGACCGCTGGCGCCACGGCGCGCAACTGTCGCTGACCTTCGCCAGCCTCGACGGCAACGAAAAGGGCGACATCTACCGGGGCAACGGCAAGCTCCACAGCCGCTACGGGCGCTGGACCAACGAGCTGTCGCTGACGCTGGACAAGCGCGACACCAAGTACGCCGTCGGTGGCGGCAACGAGCGCGACCTGTTCATGCTGCAGGAGTCGCTGCGCTACGACCTCACGCCGAGCTGGTATACCGCGGGTGGCTTCATCCTCGAGCGCGACGACCAGTCGCTGATCAGCCGCCGCGTCACCGGGCTGCTCGGCCTCGGCCGCTACTGGATCGACGACGACCGTTTCCGCCTCAACACCTATCTCGCGCTCGGCTTCCTCGACGAGCGCTACATGAGCTACGTGCGCAATCACGTCGGCGTCGATCAGCGCGATTCGGCGCTGGGCTATTTCTACCAGACCTTCGACTGGAAACTGTCGCCCAAGTGGGGACTGCGCCAGGGCTTCCGCCTGATGTACGACCTCAGCAAGTCCGACCGCTACGAGCTCGACCCGATCAACTCGATCCCGCCCGGGCCCGGCAACCCGAGAGGCTTCGAACGCTACCGCGCCTACGACAGCACCCACCGCTACCGCACCGTGGCGGCGCTCGACTTCGACTACAGCCTGAGCCCGACGAGCAAGGTATCGTTCGGTCTCGAGAGCCGTTACGACAACAACCCGTGGCCGGGCGTCAAGCGTCGCGACAACGTCCGCCGCATGACGCTGAACCTGATGTTCTGACCCCCGCCCCGGCTGCCTGCCCCCGACCGGGGGGCGGCAGGCCGAAGTCGGGGCACCGCTTCATCGCATCACGCAACCGCCACCCGCCACCCACAACCGCCACCCGTCCGCGTTCCTCCGGAGTTTGCCTTGACCGCATTGAACAAGAAGTCGCTGCACGCCGTCATCGATCACCTGCTCGCCCGCCGTCCCGAAGCGATCGCCATCGAACAGGGTGAACACCGCATCGACTACCGCCAGCTCGATCTCGCCAGCACCACGCTCGCCCACCGGCTACGCGCCGCCGGCGTCGCGCCCGGCGTCATCGTCGCGCTGCCGATGCCGGCCTCGGTCGAATACGTCGTCGCGGTGCTGGCCACGGTGCGTGCCGGCGGCATCTTCATGCCGCTCGACCCGGCGTGGCCGGACGAGCGCCTGCGCCGCGTATTCGCGCGGGCCCGCCCGGGCGTGATCGTTACGCGCGACGACGAAGCTGCGATCGGTGCGCGCCTGGCCGGCTGCGCGGGCGGCGCGGTGCCGTGCCTCGGCGTGGCCACCGTGTCGCAACTCTGCGGGCAACGCCTCGCCGGCGCGGACCCGGACGGCGCCCCCGTCCCCCTGCCCGTCACCGCCGGCGACGACGACACCGGCTATCTGATCCACACCTCGGGTTCCACCGGCGACCCAAAGCTGATCGCCGGGCGCAACAAGGGCGTCAGCCACTTCGTGCATTGGGAGGTCGCCGAACTCGGCCTCGACGAACACGTACGCGCGAGCTTCTTCGCGCCGCCGACCTTCGACGTCAGCCTGCGCGAGATCTTCGTGCCGCTGCTCGCCGGCGGCACGCTGGTGATCCCCGAGCCCGACGTCCGCGCCGACGTCGCGCGCCTGGTCGACTGGCTGCGCGCCCGCAGCGTCAGCCTGATGCACAGCGTCCCCTCGCTGTTCCGCCTGATCACCCGCGCCCTGCGCGACGCCGAACACGGCGGACTGCCGGCGCTGCGCCACGTCTGCCTCGCCGGTGAGCCGCTGTTCGGCGCCGACGTCGCCGCCTGGCACGCGGTCAATGACGGCCACGGCCACGACACCCCGTCCTGCGCGCTGATCAACCTCTACGGCCCGTCCGAGACCACGCTGGCCAAGGCCTTTCACCGCATCGACCGCGAGAGCTACGCGCCGGGGGCGATCGTCCCCATCGGTCAGCCCATCGCCAACACCGCCTTGCTGCTCCTGCGCGACGGCCGGCTGGCCGAGATCGGCGAGATCGGTGAGATCCACATCCGCACGCCATTCATGAGCAACGGCTACTGGCAGGATCCGGCACGCACCGCCGAGAGCTTCGTCGCCAACCCGTTGAGCGAACAACCCGACACCCTCTACCGCACCGGCGACCTCGGCCGCTACCGCGCCGACCGCAGCGTCGAGTTCGTCGGCCGCGCCGACCGCCAGGTCAAGATCGACGGCGTGCGTATCGAACTGCCCGAGATCGAGGGCGCGCTGCGTGCCCACCCGGCCATCGACGAAGCCGCCGCCCACGTCTTCCGCCTGACCGACGGCGGCCTCGCGCTGGTCGGTTATTTCACCAGCCACGCCGGCGTCGAGGCGGCCACGGTGCGTGCCCACCTCGAGACCCTGCTGCCGGGGGCGATGATTCCCGGCCATCTGGTCGCGCTGCCGGCCCTGCCCAAGAACCTCAACGGCAAGATCGACCGCAAGGCCCTGCCCCGCCCCGACGCGCTGCTCGGCACCGATCACGCCTACAGCGCGCCCGACGGGCCGACCGAAACCCGGCTGGCGGCGCTGTGGGCCGACGCCCTCGGCGTCGAGCGCGTCGGCGCCACCAGCCCATGGCTGGCCGTGGGCGGCAACTCGCTGCGCGCGATCGGGCTGATCGGACGCATCAACCGCGCCTTCGACACCGCGCTGACGATTCGCGACTTTCTCCAGAACGGCACGATCCGCGCCCAGGCGAAGCTGATCGAAGCACGCCGCGCCGACGACCTGCCGCCCCTCGAACGCGCGCCCGAGGCCGACGACTACCCGCTCACCGACGAGCAACGCCGGCTGTGGATCCTGTCGCGGCTGGAAAGCGGCGCCACCCTGTACAACAACGTCGAATGGCTGCAGCTTGACGGCGAGCTTGACGCCGACGCCCTCGCCCGCGCCTTTCAAGCCCTGGTCGACCGCCACGAATCGCTGCGCACCGGCTTCATCGTCAATGCCGACGGCGAGCCGCGTCAGCGCATTCTCCAGCAGCTGACCATCGACCTGCCCCGGGCATCGCTGCCACCGATCGACGGAGCTCGACACGACGCCGCGCCCCACCCGCTGCTGGTACAGACGCTCGCCGCCGAACGCGCCACCGCGTTCGATCTGGAGCACGGCCCACTGCTGCGTCTGCACCTATTTCATGAAGGCGCGCATCGTCACCACCTGCTGGTGACGATGCACCACATCGTCTGCGACGGCTGGTCGATGGGTCTGCTCATCGACGACCTGGCGGCCGCCTATGCCGCAGCCCGCGACGGCCGCGACACCGGGCGCCCCGCGCCGGCCCTGCGGCCGCGCGACATCGCGCACTGGCGTGCCCGCGTCGACCAGGGCGCGCTGTTCACCCGCTGTCGCGACTACTGGCGTACCCGCCTGGCCGACGCCGACCAGCGCGCGCAGCTGCCCACCGATCCGCTCGCCGACGGCCCGGCGCAACTCGCCGGCAGCATCGACGTCGACCTGCCGCGCGAACGCGTCACCGCCCTGCGTGCCCTGCTCGCCGAGCGTGGCGCGACGCCTTTCATGGCGGTCTCTGTCGCCCTCGCCACGCTGCTGCAGCGCTACGGCGGACGCGACCAGGTCATCCTCGGCGTGCCACTGGCCGCCCGCACCCATCCCGACATGGAAGGCGTGGTCGGCTTCTTCGTCAACACCTTGCCGCTGGTGCTGCATCTGGCCCCCGAACACAGCTTCGCCACGCTGCTCGAACAGGCCGGCCGCGCCATCGGCGATCTGCACGCCCACTCCGCCCTGCCCTTCGACGGCCTGCTGGCCGAATTTGGCGACGGTCGCGATCCGCTGACCAACCCCCTGTTCGAGGTCTTTCTCGCGGCCGAACCCACGGCACGCGACCTCGGCATCCCCGGGCTGGCGCTGACCGAGCACGAGCCACCCGACGCGCCCGCACGCTACGACCTGACCCTGCGCTTTGCCGACGACGGCGAGCACTGGCGCCTGCGGCTGGAGTACCGCCGCTCGCTGTGGAGCGAGGCCTTCATGCGTCGCTTCGCCCGCCACCTGTCGCACTGGCTCGACGCCGCCACCACCGCGCCCGACCAGCCCCTCGGCGAGCTCGACATGCTGGCCTCCGACGAGCGCCAGTGCCTGCGCCAATGGGCGCAGGGGCCGCACCGCCCCTTGCCCCAGACCACGCTGCCCGGCGCCTTCGCCCGCCGCGCCGCGCAAATGGCCGATGCCCCCGCGCTGCGGGTGGACGCCGGCACCGAGGCCAACCCGGCCCCCGGCGCACCCGTCCCATCGGTTGCAGGCGCATCGCTTGCGTTCACCGAACTTTCCTATGCACAACTCGCCGCGCAGGCCGCACGCATCGCCACCGGCCTGCGCGACGCGCACGGCCTCCGCCCCGGTGACATCGTTGCCGTGCTGCTGCCACGCGACGCGCGCTGGCCGGCGGCCCTGCTCGGCGTGCTCGCCAGCCACGCCACGGTGATGCCGCTCGACCCGGCCCACCCGGCGTCGCGCATCGAAGAATTGCTGCACGACGCTGAACCGGCCCTGCTGATCGCCGACGACGACACCCACCCCGCGTGCCGGCACACGCCGCGCACCACCTTCGACGCGCTGCTCGCTGCCGGGGACACCGCCCCCGGCACGGCTTCCAGCCCCCCTCGCGTCCCGCCCGACGCCCCGGTCGACGCGCCGGCGAACATCCCCGCGACTTCATCCGCGCCCAACGCCACCAGCGCGCTCGCCACGTTCGAACCCTTCGGCGACCCCGACGCCGCGGCCTACCTGATCTACACCTCCGGCTCCACCGGCACCCCCAAGGGCGTGCTGGTGTCGCATCGAGCGTTTCTCAACATGCTCGAGGATCAGATCGACGCACTCGGCGTGGGCGCCGGCGACGTCGTCATGCAGTTTCTGTCGCCGGCCTTCGATGCTGCCTTGTTCGAACTCTTTCTGGTGCTGCTGTCGGGCGCCAGCGCGGGCATCCCGGCCCACCATCCGCTCAACGACGCGGGCGAGTACGTGCGCACCGTCGACCGTCTCGGCGCCACCGCGATCCTGCTCACGCCGGGCTTCCTGCGTGCCCTGGGCGACGCCCCGCTGTCTTCGGTGCGCCTCGTCATCAGCGGCGGCGAGCCGCCGATCATCGACGACGTCGCCCGCGTGCTGGCCACCGGCAAACGCTACATCAACGCCTACGGGCCGACCGAGGCCGCGGTCAACGCCACCCTTCACGAGATCCGCGCCGGCGAGCCGCTGCCCCGGCGCGTTCCGCTGGGCCGCGCCACCGCCAACACCCTCGTCGACGTGATCGCCCCCGACGGCAGCCTGCTGCCGCCGGGCATCACCGGCGAGCTGCGCATTGCCGGCGCCGGCGTCGCCCTCGGCTACCTGCGCCGGCCGGCGCAGACCACGCGCCTGTTCGGCACCGGACCCGACGGCACCCGCCACTACCGCAGCGGCGACCGGGTGCGCCGCGAAGCCGACGGCAGCCTGATCTTCGTCGGTCGCGTCGACGACCAGGTCAAGGTGCGCGGCCACCGCATCGAGCTCGGCGAAGTCGAGCACGCCCTCACCGCCGTGCCCGGTGTGCGCGCCGCGCGCGTGGTCGCCCAACAACAGGGCGGTGAAACCCGGCTCACCGGCTACTGGCTCGCGGAAACCACCACCGCAGCCACCGCCCGGGCTGACGCCACCACCCCCAGCTACCCCGAGACCGCCCCGGCCCCGGCCACCTCCGCAACCGACGACGGCAACGCGGTTCACACTCCCCGCCCCATCCCCGACAGCGCCACGCTGCGCGCCGTGCTCGCCGCCCGCCTGCCGGACTACGCCATCCCCGCCCATTTCATCCGCCTCGACGCCTTCCCGCTGACGGCCAACGGCAAACTCGACCGCGAGCGCCTGCCCTCACCCCACGTCGCCGACGCAACCGCCGTCGAGGCCCCGCGCAACGCCGACGAGGCCGCCTTGGTCGCGTTGTGGCGCGAGGTGCTCGAGATTCCGGACGCGGTCCCGCTCGGACGCGACGCCGATTTCTTCGCGCTGGGAGGACGCAGCCTCGCCGCCAACCGCCTTGCCCTGCGTGCCGCGCGCGCGCTGGGGCGCGAGGTCGCCCTGCGCGACCTCTACGCGGCGCCGACCCCGGCCGCGCTGCTCGCGCAGCTGACCGCCCGCAGCAACACCGACCTGCCGCGCCTGCCGGAGCAGCAACCGGCACCGCTGTCACCAATGCAACGCCGGCTGTGGGTGATCAACGGCATGGAAGACAGCGGCGGCGTGTACCACATCTCCGGCCTGACCCGGCTCGACGGCGCGCTCGACCTCGACGCCCTGCGCGCCGCGCTGGCCGACCTGTGCGCCCGCCACGCGGTGCTGCGCACGCGCTTCGTCGCCGACGCCAGCGGCACCCCGAGCCAGATCAGCGACCCGGCCGGCCCCCCGCCGCTACGCGTGCACGACGTGACCACCCCGAGCGACGCGCCCCCGGGCGCCACGGCAACGACCAATGCCGACGACACTCGCGCTGGGGACGCGGCCACCGGCGCCGGTCCCGCCGCTGTCGCGACCAGAACCGACACCGGAACCGCCACTGGGTCTGGGTCTGGGTCTGGGTCTGGGGTTGAGATTGAGGTTGAGGTTGAGCTTGCCCCCGAAGTCACCGCTGCGATCACGAGCGCAGCCGCCCGCCCGTTCGACCTTGCATGCGAATGGCCGCTGCGCGTCGACGTCTGGCGCCACGCCCCCGACCGTCACGACGTGCTCGTGGTCCTGCACCACCTCGCCGCCGACGGCTGGTCGATGCCGATCTTCGAACGCGAGCTCGCCCAGGCCTACAACGCCCGCCGGCACGGTCACGCCCCGGCCTGGGTGCCGCTGCCGGCGCAGTACCGCGATCTCGCCGCGTGGCAGCAGGCGTTGCTCGATCAGGGCGGCGCCGCAGCCGACGCCGCGTACTGGCAGGATGCCCTCGCCGGCGAATTGCCCATCCTCGACCTGCCCACCGACCGCCCCCGCCCGGCGGTGCGCCGCTTCCATGGCGCGACCTTCGACCGTCGCCTGACCGCACGGCACTTCGAAGCCCTGCAGACACTCGCCGCCACGCACGCCTGCTCACCGTTTACCGTCTTTCTGAGCCTCGTCCAGCTACTGCTCGCGCGCCTCTCGCGTCAGGACGAAGTGATCGTCGGTGTCCCCGTCTCGGGCCGCGCCCATCCGGCGAGCGAAGGCTTGATCGGCTTCTTCGTCAACACCTTGCCGATTCGCACCCGGCTGATCGCGGCGACCACCGCCACGTCGAACGCCGATGCCGGTGCCGGCTCCAGTGCCCGCTCCAGCGTCAACTCCACGTCTCCCTCCACGCCCACCGGCGCGCGCTCGCACGACGGCAGCGCGGCAACCATCGAACCGAGCTTCACCGACTTGCTGGCACAGGTCGCCGCCACGCTGACCGCCGCCCAGCAGCACCAGGCCTATCCCTTCGACCGTCTGGTCGAGGAGCTCGACCTGCCGCGCGATCCGTCCCGCTCGCCGGTGTTCGACGTGCTCGTCTCGCTCGACGAAGCCGCCGGCACGCCCCCCGCGCTCGACGGCCTGCACGCCACACCGCTGACACTGGAACGCAGCGGATCGCGCTGCGACCTGTGGTGGATGCTGGATCTGACCGGTGCCGTGCCGACCCTGCGTGTCGAGTACGACACCGACCTGTTCGATCCCGCCACCATCGCCGACTGGACGACCCATCTCGAGCAGCTGCTCAACGCCGCCGCCCGCACGCCGGATGCGGCGAGCACCCGCCTGGACTGGCTGGCCGCCGGCGAACGCGAGCGCATTCTCGCCGCCTCGCACGGTTTTCCCGGCACCGCGGAACTGCCCGAGCAGACCGCCATCGACCGCTTCGAGGCCATGGCCCGCGCTCACCCCGACGCCTTGGCGCTGATCGACGACCACAGTCAATGGACCTACCGCGCGCTCGATCGCGCCGCCAACGCGCTCGCGCACAAGCTGCGCGAACACCTGGCGCCGTCGGCCACACGCCCCCACTCCAGCCCCCACTCCAGCTCCGGCTCCACGATCGGGTTCGTCGCCCACGACGACCACGCACCCGGCAGCGCCACCCGACCTGGTGACGGTGACGCGGTGCGTCATGCCGAACAGCAAACGCATCCGGACTTCACGACCTCCTCCCCGCTCGGCGTGCCGGTCGTCGCGCTGATGCTCGAGCGCGGCCCGGAGATGGCGGTCGCGATGCTCGCCGCGCTCAAGGCCGGCGCGGCCTATCTGCCGATCGAACCCGACAGCCCGGCCGAACGCGCTGGCGCGCTGCTCGCCGACGCCGCCGCGCAGCTGCTGCTCGTCTCGCCGGGCATCGTGCCCCCCGTCGGCACACCAGACGATGCAGCCGGTGCGGTCACGACGCCACCATCGACCACTACGCCAACCACTACGCCAACCACTACGCCGACCACTTCGTCCGCCGTCGCCTCCCCGGACACCCTTTCGACCCCCTCGAACCCCTCGAACCCCTCGTCGACCACCCCGGCCGTGCTCACGCTGCCCCCCATGTCGCCAGCCACCCACGACACCGCCGCCCATGACCAGGCGCCGGTACGCGGCACCCGTGCCGACGACCCGATCTACGTGATGTACACCTCGGGCTCCACCGGCCGCCCCAAGGGCGTCGTCGTCAGCCATCGCGCGGTGCTGCGCCTGGTGCTCGACAGCGACTACTATCGCCCCGAAGCGGGTGACCGCATTCTGCAGCTGTCCAACTACGCCTTCGACGGCGCCACCTTCGACTATTACGCAGCCTTCTCGCACGCCCTGCCGGTGTGCCTGCCGGACCGCGAAACGGTGCTCGACCTCGACCGCCTCGACCGCTTCGTACGCGCCCACGGCGTCAACGTCAGCTTCGTCACCACCGGTTTGTTCAACCGGCTGGTGGACCGCGACGACACGCACGCAACGGCGCAGGAAGGCCTCCCCGGCGACTCGCCCGCACCCACTCCGGGGGACGCCACGGCACCCCACGCGCCCCCCGATCACCCGCCCGTCCCGCTGCTGGCCTCGTTCCGCCGCCTCTACTTTGGCGGCCAGGAGGCCTCGCCCGCCCACGTGGCCCGGGCATTCCGGCGCATGCGCCCGGGCGCACTGCGCCACGTCTACGGTCCCACCGAAGTCACCACCTTCGCCTTGAGCCACGAAGTGTCGGCCGCCGACCTCGTCTCCGCCGGACAACCGCCGATCGGCCGGCCGATCGCGCGCACCAGCGCCTACATCGTCGATCGCCACGGCGCGCCGCAACCCGACGGCGTGCCCGGCGAGCTGTGGCTGGGCGGCCCAGGCGTCGCCCACGGCTACCTCGGTCAGCCCGAGCTCAGCGCCGAACGCTTCATCCCGTCCCCCTTCGTACCGGGCGAGCGCCTGTATCGCAGCGGCGACCTGTGCGTACGCCGGCGCGACGGCGTCATCGTGTTCCTCGGCCGACTCGACGGACAGGTGAAGATCCGTGGCTATCGCATCGAAACCGGGGAGATCGAGGCCCGTCTCAACACCGCACCGGGTATCACCCGTGCCTGCGTGCTCGCCCGCCCCAGCGCAGGCGGACACGTCCTCGTCGCCTATCTGAAGACAGCCGCCGGACAGCGGCCGCTTCGATCGACGCTCCACGCCCACCTCGCCCGCTGGCTGCCGCCCTACATGATCCCGACGCACTGCGTCGTGCTCGACGATCTGCCGCTCAACGCCAACGGCAAGGTGGACACCCGCGCGTTGCCCGACCCGCAGGCCGTACCCGACCGCCTGCTGCGCGACACAACCGACGACGGTGCCGGCGCAGACACCGACCCAGCCACCACGCAACGCACGCGCACCCCGGCGCAACAGGTACTGACCGACGTCTGGTGCGCCGTCCTCGGGCTGGAGCGGATCGGTCTCGGCGACAACTACTTCGCGCTCGGCGGCGACTCCATCCAGGCCTTGCAGATCGTGCATCGCCTGCGCGAGGCCGGCTGGCAGGCGCGCGTCACCGATCTGATGCGCCACCCCAGCATCGACCAGCTCGCGCCGCTGCTGGTGCGCGACACCGATGCCGCCACGTCAGCCACCCATGCCGACGACGCCAGTGCTGCCGATGCGGCCAACGACACCGCCCCCGCGCCGTGGGCGCCAGCGCAGCACTGGTTCGTGGCGCAGGACTTCGCCCGGCCGGCGCATTTCAACCAGTCGATGCTGGTCCACATCGACCCGGCCCTGGCACCCGAACGCCTGCAACAGGCCATCGACACCCTGTGGCAACGCCACCCCGGCCTGCGCCTGCGCCCGACCCCAGACACAGCGGACGGCACGGAATCAGGCGCGCATGGAAACACCGCCACGGCCCCCTTCAGGGACGGAGCCGGGGACAACGGCGAAGGCGTCCATGACGTCAGCGCTCAGGCCACCGCGGGCGCCCCCCGCGATGTGGCAAGCCCCCTCACCCAGCAGGCGCTGCCAGCCGACGCCGCACCCCACGTCGTCGAGCACGCCTGCGCCAGTGCGGCCGAAATGCAGGCCGACGCCGCCCGCCGCCAGGGCGGCTTCGATCTCGACACCGGGCCGTTGTTCGCGGCCGTACGCTACCGCCTGCCGGATGGCGACCGTCTGTTCCTGATCGCCCATCACTGGGTCATCGACGGGGTGTCGTGGCGTGTGCTGCTGGGCGAGCTGCGCGACCTGCTCGACCAGCGTGGGCTGCCGCCACCGCCGGTACCGTTCTCGCGCTGGACGCGCGCCCTCTCCGCGCGCGCGATCGACACCGCGCAACGCGACTACTGGCGGGAACAGGCCCAAGCGCCGGTGAGCGCGCTGCCGCTCGCCGCCGGCTCGCTCGCCAGCCCGCTCGCCGCGCGCGCGCTGCATGCCTTCGAACTGTCGCCAGGCGCGACCACCAGCCTCACCGCCACCGGCCATGGCGCCTACCAGACACGCGGTGACGAGCTGCTGCTGGCGGCCTGGGCGCTGGCCGTGTCACGCACGCTGGGTGCCGGTGCCGGCGCCGACACCCACACTGCCCCGGCGCACGCGCTGCGGATCACGCTCGAAAGCCACGGCCGCGGCGAGTTCGTCCCCGGCATCGACATCTCGCGTACGGTCGGCTGGTTCACCGCGATCTTCCCGCTGCGTCTGGCCCCCACGTCGCTGGCGCTGCCGACGCTGATCCGCGAGGTCAAGGAGAGCCTGCGCGCGGTGCCCGACCTCGGCGCCGGCTATGGCGTGCTGCGCTGGATGGAACGCGACCCCGGGCTGGTGTCGGCCACGCCACCCTCGATCGGCTTCAACTACCTCGGCCGCTTCGACCAGGATGCCGCGCTCCCGGTCGCGGTCGAGACCACTGGCGACGAGCTCGCCCCCGAAACCGTGCTGCCCCACGCCCTCGACCTCACCGCCGAGGTGCGCGGCGAGCGCCTGCACGTACGCCTCGTCGCCGATCACGCGCGCCTGCCTGCCTCCTGGTGCGCGGCGCTGGCGAGCGCCTATCACGACGCCCTGGACGAGATCGCCGATCACTGCCTGGACCCGGACGCCGGTGCGTTGTCGCCCAGCGACGTGGACCTCGGTGACATCGATCTCGCCGATCTCGACGCCATTCTCGACGGACTCGGCAAAGGATGAAGCAGCGATGAGCACACCCGCGGACCCTCCCGTCAGCGCCGACTCCGGGCAGCTGGCCCTCACTGAGACCACTTCCGGGGCCACTTCCAGAGTCACCTCCGAGACGCCCTCCGTGGCACCCACCCCGGGGGCGCATCCCGTCCCGCCCGCGCCACCGCTGCTGGGCGAAGTGGCGACCCTGCTCGGGGTTCATCCGCACGACCTCGCGGCCACCCTGGACACCTCGCCCGGCGCCCGGCGTGGCGCAAACCCCGCGCGGCGTCCGCTCACCCGCGAGCAGTCGGGCGCGCTGCTGCGCACCGCGCTCGCCCGGCGCCACGGCGAACACGGTGCCGGCCCGATCGCCTTCATCAATCTCAAGGGCGGGGTCGGCAAGACCACCCTGGCGGTCAACCTCGCCTGCCGCGCAGCGCAGCTCGGGCTGCGCACCTGCCTCGTCGACCTCGACCCGCAGGCCTCCGCGACCCTCGCCCTCGCCGGCGAGCCAAATGACGAAACCGACGTCTTTCTCGACGTCTGGCAACAACCCGACGACACCCTGCCACGCACGCTGTGGTCGATCGCCGACGGGCTCGACCTGCTGCCGTCCTCACTCGACAACACCTTGCTCGACGGCCAGCTCGCCCACCCGGCGCAGCAGAAACGCGCCGTCGCGGGGGTCTGCGACCGGCTCGCCACCCTCGGCTACGACCTGGTGCTGATCGACTGCCCGCCCGCGCTGGGCACTGGCGTGATCTCGACCTTCTGCGCGGTGCGCCAGCTGGTCGTGCCGGTGTGCGCCGACGCCTTCTCGCTGAAGGGGCTGCGCCTGACCGTCGACGAAATGAACGCAATCAGCGACACCTTCTCGCTGCGCCCGCCGCGCATGCGCGTGGTGTTCAATCGCCACGACCGCCGCGAGCGCCTGCATGCCGACACCCTCGCCGAACTGCGCGGCCGCCACGGCGACGCCTTGCTCGACGCCGCGCCGCGTGTCAGCGCCCAGTACGCCCGCGCGCTGGCCACCCGGCGCAGCGTGTTCGGCCCACCCCGCCAGCCGGTCGCCGCCGCCGACATCGACGCCTGCCTGCGCGAACTGCTCGACCTGAACCGGGAGCCCGTTGAATGACCACACCCAGCAACAAGACCCCCTCCGCCGCGCAAGGCGACGACGCGCCCCGTCGCGGACGCCGGCGCCGACTCTACGCCAGCGAACCCGCCACGGACACGCCACCGTCGCCCCAGACGACCACGACCGACACGCCAGCCGCAGGGACGTCCACCCCGGACAGCACGGCAGAAACCGCTGCAAGCGACACCGCTTCCCGCGACGCCCCCGCTGCCTCGGGACACGCACCGGGCACGGACGATGTGCCCCCGCCCCCGAAGGCGGACACGACCGGGAAAACCTCTGCAGAGCGCGCCGCGAAGTCGGCTGCGCAGTCCCCTGCGAAACCAGCCACGGGCGCGGGCTCGGAGACGACCACGGATTGCGCCACGGACGCCCCGGACGCCACTGCCGCGGCGACGGATGCCACCTCCCCCGACGAACAGCCGGCGGAACGCATTCACCCGCTGCCGCCACCGGAGGTTCTCGACGCCGAACGCGCGCGCCCGTCGTCGGAACGGGCCGTGGTGCCACGCTCGCGCTGCATCCGTTCGCCCGCCCTGCGTCGGCTCAAGGCGAGGCAGGCGATTCATGACCACGCGCTGCTCGCCGGTGGGGCAATGGCGATCCCGGTGCCGCTGGTAGACCTCGCCGCCGAAGCCGCGATTCAGGTCCGCATGGTGCACCGGCTGACCGAGATCTACGGGCTGGACTTCGCCGAAGAGCGCGCCAAGGCACTGGTTGCGGCCGCCATCGGTGGCTTCTCCACCGGCCTCGCGGCCAATGGCGTTCTGCGCTTCGCCAGCTATCTGCTCAACTTCTGGACTTCGGCGGCGGCCTCGGCGGCCATCACCTACGGCATCGGGCGGCTGTTCATGCACCATTTCGAACGCGGCGGCCGGCTCGAGGACCTGTGTCCGAAGACCGCCGCCCGCACCCTGCGCCAGGAAGGCCGCAGCTGGCGCGGATCGGCCCGCGCCCGGACTGCTGCCGCAAGCGCCTAGCCCCCAAAGTACCTGGTGCGCCTGGTGCGCCTGGTGCGCAATCGGAAACTCCACACGACGGTTTCGCCATGATCGACAAACGCAACGTCCGCAATCTGTATCCACTCACTCCGCTGCAGGAAGGCATGCTGTTTCATGCCCTGCACCAGCCGGACTCGCGTGCCTATTTCGAACGCCTCGAATACGGACTGGAAGGCGCGATCGACATCGACGCCTGGCGCGGAGCATGGCAGGACCTGACCGACCGCCACGACATCCTGCGCACCCTCTTCGCGGTGCGCAACACACCACGCCCGTTGCAGGTCGTGCTGCGCGAGGTGCCGGCCCCGGTGGAGTGGCACGACCTGTCCGCCGACGACGAAGCCGGCGCGCGGGCGCGCATCGAAGCCTGGAAGGCCACCGATCTGGCGCGGGGCTTCGAACTCACCCGCGCGATTCCGTGGCGCGTGGCGCTGTTCGGACTCGGCGGCGACCGCCATCGGGTGGTCTGGAGTTTTCACCACATCCTGCTCGACGGCTGGTGCCTGGGCATTCTGCAGCACGAATTCGACCGGTGTTACCTCGCCCGGCTGTCTGGCCAGCAGGCGCAGCTGCCCCCGGCCCCGGCCTACGCCACCTACGTGCGCTGGCTGCAGGCGCGCGACCTGGACGCCGATCGCGCCTACTGGCGCACCCTGCTCGACGGCTTCGAAACCCCCACGCCGGTGCCGCCGCGCATCGACCAGCGCTTTCGCGAAGGCGGCGCGGCACCTTCGAGTACCCGCATCGAGCACCGCCATGCGCTCGACACCGCCGACAGCACCCGCCTGGGTGCGCTCGCGCGCGAGCTCGGGGTCACCCCGAGCAGCGTGGTGCAGGCCTTGTGGGGGCTGCTGCTGGCCGCCAGCCACGGCAGCCGCGAGGCGGTCTTCGCCGCTACCGTGTCCGGCCGGCCAGCGGAGCTGGCCGGAGCCGAAGCGACCGTGGGCCTGTTCATCAACGCGGTCGCGGTGCGCGTCGGCTTCGAAGCAAACGAGACCCTGGGCACCCTCATCCGCCGCGTCCACGAACAGGCCATCGCCTCCCGCGCGCACGACATGACGCCGCTGGCCGACGTGCAGGCCGACCACCCGCTGCGCGATCGCCTGATCGATCACATCCTGGTGTTCGAGAACTACCCGCAGCACGACACCCCGGCCGACCCGCGGCTGCCGCGCGCCAGCGAAGACGACGTCGACCTGCATGAATACACCCACTACGGATTCGAGTTCCAGTTCCTGCCCGGCACGCAGGCGGTGCTGCGCTTTCGCTACGATCCGGCACGCCACGACGCCGCCACGGTCGCGTCCCTGGGCGCACGACTGGCGGCGTTGCTGCGCAGCCCCGCCGACGCCGTGCTCGACGCCACGCTGAACACGATCTGCCCCAACTGGCGCGGGCCGCGCCGCATCGGACTGGCGGCGAGCTTTACCGTCGAGCCGGTCGAACAAACGTTGCGCCAGTGGCTGCGCCGCTTCGGTCAGCCCGGCGTGGTCTCGCTCGCGCCGTACAACCAGTGCCCGACGGCGCTGCTCGACCCGGCCGGCGCGCTCGCCGGCGCCGACCTCGCCGTTCTGCTGTACCGCCCCGAGGACGGTCTGCGCGACCTCGACACCCTGCTCGCCACCGACCCCGAGGCCGCCGCGCAACGCCTGCAGGCGCGCCACCAGGCCACTGTTGCCGCGTTCGATCAATGGCGCGCGCGCAACGACGCCCCGCCGCTGGTCGTCGGTCTGCTGCCTTCCAGCCTGCCCATGGGCGGGGCGCACCCCGGCGCACCATCCGGCCTGCGCGACCTGGTCGCGCGGCTCGACCAGGACTGGACCAGCCGGGTGAATCAAGCGGCATCGCCGCGCATCGCCGCCGTCGACCTGCGCGACCCGCGCCCGCTGTCCGGCCTGCCCGGCGCACTGTGGCCCGACCCGGCCGCCGAGCGTCTCGGTCACGTCCCCTACACCGAAAGCGCCTGCGAGGCGCTCGGCGCGGTCATCGCGCGCAACGTGCTGGCGCGCTCGCGGGCGCCGTTCAAGGTGCTCGCGGTCGATTGCGACAACACCTTGTGGTCCGGCGTGTGCGGCGAAGCCGGTCCACTCGGGGTCGCCATCGAGGCCCCGCACCGGGCCCTGCAGCGCTTTCTGATCGCACGCCAGGACGAAGGCTTTCTGATCGTGCTGGCGAGCAAGAACATCGAGAACGACGTCTGGGCGGTGTTCGACCGCAACCCCGACATGCTGCTCAAGCGCGAGCACATCACCGCCGCCGCGATCAACTGGCAGGCCAAGTCGGGCAACCTGCGCACGCTCGCCACCCAGCTCAATCTCGGCATCGACAGCTTCATCTTCCTCGATGACAACCCCGCCGAGATCGCCGAGGTCGCGCACCATTGCCCCGAGGTGCTGGCCCTGCCACTGCCCGCCGAGCCCGCACGCATGGACGACTGGCTGGCCCTGCTGTGGGCCTGCGACGTGCCCGCCGTCACCGCCGAAGACCGCGAGCGCACGCGCATGATGCAGGCCGAAGTCAGCCGCCAGGCCCTGCTCGCCGGCACCGACAGCCTCGACGCCTTTCTTGCCAGTATCGAGCTGCGGCTGGTGCTCGGACCGATGGCCGCGCACCAGCTGCCACGCGTCGCCCAGCTCACCCAGCGCACCAACCAGTTCAACCTGTCGGGCAAGCGCCGCGACGAAGCCGAAGTCGCCGCGCTTGCCGCGCGCGACGACACCGAGGTGCTCGCGGTCGAGGTCGAGGACAAGTTCGGTGCCTACGGCCTGACCGGCGTGGTCATCGCCCGCCACGACCCGAGTCCGGACGACGGCGGCACGCCGGCACTCGTCATCGACACCTTTCTGCTCAGCTGCCGCGTGCTCGGACGCCGCGTCGAACAAGGCATCGTCACCGCGCTGGCGCGGCTGGCCGACGCCCGCAGCGCGCAACGCATCCTCGCGCCGCTGCGGCCCACCGAGCGCAACGCCCCGATCCGCCAGTTCCTCGCCACCCCGCCATGGCGCGAGGCGCACGTAAACCACTTCGTCTGCGACGTCGCCACCGCGCTCGAACCGGTCGCCGGCATCACCCTGGTCGACCAGCACGTCTTCACCCCGCCGGTGGCCACCCCGCCGCGTAACACCACGGGCGACACCGCCGGCGCCAGCGCGCCCCGCCCGGAGGCCGACAGCGCAGCCGCAGGCGAGGCAGCCCAGTCCTCCGCGCCCGACTCAGGTATGGGTTCGACGTCCGATTCGGCCGTGACAACGGCGACGCCGTTGTCCGGCGCGACCGCCACAAGCGCGGCACAGGCTTCCGCCCCCACCGCGATCACCACCGACACGCCCGCCACACTGCCGACCTGCGCGGCACCAGGCGACGCCGTCGCGTCGCCCAACGATCTCACCGTCACCGAGCGGGCGGCCTGCGCCCCCCTGCCGTTGCCGATCGAACTCGACGCACAGCTCGGCGCGCGCCACACGCTGCAGTTCCTGCCCTGGCTGGCACGCGCCGCCGGCTGGCCGCTGCGGCCCTTGCCCGATGTCGGCCCGCGCCTCCGCACCGCCGACGGCGACAACGACCCGACGGACTTGCGCGCCCCGACGAGCGACAGCGAGCGCCGCGTCGCCGACGTTTTCGCCACCGTCCTGCGCCGCGACGCAATCGACGCCGAACGCAGCTTCGCCGAACTCGGCGGCCACAGCCTGCACGCGGTCCGCGCAGTTTCACGGCTGGAGCAGGCCTTCGGCCGCAGCCTCGGGCTGACCCGCTTCTATGAGCTGGGCTCGGTCTCCGCCCTCGCCGCGTGGTTCGACGCCACCTCGCCGCATGCTTCTTCGCCCCAGTCATCCTCAAGCGCGTCCACCTCCACCTCGCCGGCCGAGGACGCCGCGTCGCCGCTGCCGGAGGTTCCCCGTGCCGCGCAAGCCGACGACTACCCGCTGTCGCACAGCCAGCAGCGCATCTGGCTGCTGTCCCGGCTGGACAACGCCCCGGCGGCCTACAACCAGTGCGCGGCCTGGCGTCTGCGCGGCGCCCTCGACACCGCCGCCCTGAGCCGGGCGCTGCACTCGCTGAGTGTCCGTCACGAGGCCTTGCGCACGGTTTTCCCGCTCACCGACGACGGTCCCCGCCAACGCATCCTGCCCGAGCTGGCGCCGACATGGCGGGTCGAGGACGCCGCCGCGCTGTCGCTCCCCGCCCTGTCCGAACGCATCGGCGCCGAGGGCCGGCGCCCGTTCGACCTCGAACAGGGTCCGTTGCTGCGCGCCACCCTGTACCGCCGCGCCGACGACGATCACGTGCTCGCCCTCGCACTGCACCACATCATCAGCGACGGCTGGTCCTTCGGCCGTTTGCTCGACGATCTGGCCGCCGCCTATCGCACGGCGGTCGCAGCCGATCCCCTGACAGCCCCCCGCGGCCTCGCCACGCAAGCGCATGAGGGCGCCGGCCAGGAGATCGACGCCAGCGCTGGCAGCGACCCGGTACCCGCCTCTCGCACAGCGGAAACACCCGACACCGCCGCGACACCCGCCCCCACGCTGCGCTACCGCGATTACGCCTGCTGGACCCGCTCGGCAGCCTTCGACGCCTATCTCGAACCGCAGCGCACCTACTGGCGGCAACGGCTGGGCGGAACCGCCGACCGGCAACGCGGACTGCGCGAGATCCCGATGATTCCGGGCGACCGGCCACGCGCCGCCGTCGCCAGCGGACGCGGCGGCGCGCTGACGCACCGTTTCACGCTCGATGCGCAGACGCGCAACCACCTCGACACGCAGCTCACCACCCGCGGACTCAGCCTGTTCCAGTGGCTGGCCAGCCTGGTGATGGTATTGATCGCACGCCACGGTGAATCCCCCCATCTCGCCCACCGCACCCACGACGCGGCGCACGGTGACGGCGACGGCAGGCGCGCGCCGCTGCCGGTACGCATCGGCACGCCGGTGGCCGGCCGCGCGCTGCCCGAGCTCGACGACGTGCTGGGCGTGTTCGTCAATACCGTGGTACTCGATGCCGAAGTCGATCCCGACGCACCGCTCGAACAGCTGCTGGACGCAGTGCGCGCGACCACGCTGGGCGCGCTGGCCCATCAGCACTACCCCTTCGAGCGCCTCGTCGAGGACCTCGCCCCGGCGCGCGATCCAGCCCGCAACCCGCTGTTCGACGTACTCGTCGCGCTGCAGAACGCACCGCGCAGCAGCGACGGTCTGCCCGGCATCGCCATCGAAGACCAGCCGGTACCGCTCGGGATTTCGGCCTTCGACCTGGTGTTCGAGTTCGCCGAAGACGCGGCCGGCCTCGCCCTGCAGCTGACCTACGCCAGCGACCTGTATGACGCGGCCACCGCCCGGCAACTTGCCGAACGCCTCGACACGCTGTTGCGCGCGGCCCTGCGCAACCCCGAGGCACGCGTCGGCGACCTGCCCCTGCTGACCACCTCCGAGGCCGAGCGCATCGCCGCCTTCGCCCGTGGTCCACGCCACGAACGGCCCGGCACCGACATCGGTACCGCGTTCGCCCGGGTGGCGCAGGCCAACCCCGACGCCATCGCGCTGGTCGATCACCGTGCCTCGCTGGACTACGCCGGTCTCGCCGCGCGCGCCGACGCCCTCGCCGCCGCGCTGCTCGAGCACGGCGCGCGCCCCGGCGACCGCGTCGCGGTGCTGCTGCCACGCGCTACCGACTGGGCGGTGGCCCTGCTCGCGACACTGCGTGCCGGTCTGGTCTATCTGCCACTGGAAGCACGCCACCCGGCCGGGCGTTTGCACGAGATTCTCGCCGATGCCGCCCCCGCATGCCTGCTGGCGATGCCGGAACAGCTGCAGGCGCTCGGCGGCACCGTGCCCTGCCCCTGCCTCGACCCCCGCACGCTGGGCGAAGGCCTCGCATCGACCGGTGACGACCACCACGGGTCCGCCCGCGCGCTGCCCACGGTCGATCCGCGACAGGACGCCTACCTGCTGTATACCTCCGGTTCCACCGGCACCCCCAAGGGCGTGCGCGTCAGCCACGCCGCATTCCTGAACATGATCACCGCGCAGATCGCCGGATTCGCCGTCGGCGAGGACGACGTCGTGCTGCAGCTCGCCTCTTGCGCCTTCGATGCCTCGCTGTCGGAGTTCTTCATGGGCTGGCTGGCCGGGGCAACCGTCGCGCTGGCCGACGAACAGACGGTGGGCGACGGCCACCGCCTGGGAGCGTTCCTGACCCGCCACGCGGTCAGCCTCGCGACCTTTACGCCATCGTATCTGCGTAGCCTGGAAGACACCGACCTTGCGTCGCTGTCGCGCGTGATTCTCGCCGGCGAAGCCGTCTATGGCCGCGACGTGGCGCGCCTTGCCGCACTCGGCGTGGTCGCCTACAACGCCTATGGGCCGACCGAAACTGCGGTCTGCGCGACCCTGGGGCTGGCGCACGCGGGCGATGCCACCGCAGCGGTGCCGATCGGCCGCCCGCTGGACAACCTCGTCGTCGACATCCGCGACCCACGTGGCCACGTCGTGCCGATCGGCGTCTTCGGCGAGTTGCAGGTGTTCGGCGTCGGCGTCGCCAACGGCTACTGGCAACGCCCCGAGCTGAACGCCGAGCGCTTCATCGACGACCCACGCCACGGTCGCGGGTATCGCACCGGCGACCTCGGGCGGTGGACCCGCGACGGTCGCATCGAATACCACGGCCGTATCGACGAACAGGTCAAGCTGCGCGGGCTGCGCGTCGAACCGGGCGAAATCGGCGCCCGCCTGCGTGCCCTGCCGGGTGTACGCCAGGCCGAGGTGAGCATCGAAGGCGGCATCGACGGCGATGAACTGGTCGCCTGGGTCAGCCTCGCGCCGAGCCCCACCACCCGCCCGAACGAGATGCCGGCCAACCCGCCCCCCGATCTGAACGCGCTGCGCCAGGCCCTGGCACGCACCCTGCCGGCGTACATGCAGCCAAGCCGCTGGGAGGTGCTACCCGAACTGCCGCTGACCGCCAGCGGCAAGCTCGACCGCCGCCGCCTCGCCACCCTGCGTGGCAGCACCACCCTGCCGCCGAAGGCCGTCGCCACAACCGCGCTCGAAACCCGGCTGCTGCCAATCTGGCAGGCGGTGCTCGGCGACGGCATCGACGTCGACAGCGACCTCTTCGCCGCCGGCGGCAACAGCCTGACCGCAATGCGCCTGGCGCGCCGCATCGCCACCGCGCTCGACCGCCCGTGCCCGGCCATCCTGCTGTTCCGGCACACCACCGTGCGTACCCTCTCCGCCGCGCTGGACGAAGCCGCCAACGACGCACCGCGATGGACGGTGTGGAACCCGCGTTCCACCCGCCTGAACACGCACGTGGGCGCCCACCCGGGCACAGCGTCCGCGCGCATCATCGCCCTGCCGCCCGCGCCCGGACTGGGCAGCGTGTATGCGGGCCTGGCCGCGCGGCTGGCGGACTGCACCGTCGAAGCCGTCGATTTCGGTGACAACGCGCTGGAGAACCAGCTCGAAAGCTGGATCGAGACGCTGGAGGCCTCCGCCGCCACCACGCGTGACGCCCTGATCCTGTTCGGTCATTCAGCCGGCGGCCGGCTCGCGATCGCGCTGGCGACGCGGCTGCTTGCGCGCGGATGCCCGCCACGCGCGATCATTCTCGCCGACACCTGGCGCTGGAACGCCAACGACCCTGCCCTCGAGGCAATGAACGCCGAGCTACTGCGTCGCGCCGGCGAGGAAGACCGGGCCACGGCCGATGCGCTGGGACTGGCCGGGCAGGCCGATCGAATCGTCCGCCTCGGACAGCACTACCGCCTCGCCGTCAGCAGCATCGGCGCCACCTCTTGCAGCGATCCACATTCAAGCGCCCACGCGACCGCGTCCACAACCGAGGCTACCGACGGCGCCCTTCGCGCACTCGACGGCGTGCCCATCCACCACCTGCTGGCCGAACACGACAGCTCGACGATTCCGCAGGGCGTCAGCCGCGACTGGCGCGACGCCACCACCGGCGCCTATGTCGAGCACGCCGTTGGCGGCGGGCATTTCGGGGTCCTCACCGGCCCGCACCTGGAAGACAACACGCGGTTGATTCGCGCGCTCATCGATTCGATTCTCGGCGGCAACCCACCCCGCGAGAATCCAGCGACCGGCAACCCGGCCGTCCCGGAATCCGCTTGAGCGCAAAGGAAGATGGCCACGGATACATGCGCATCATGCGAAGCCGAGCTGCCAGGAGCCTCCACAATCCATCTCAACCGTCCGTTCGCAAGCCAACCACCGGGCTGCCATGGCCTTGGGCGTGGAGCGTCAGGTTCGGACTTTGTGACGCCAGGTAGCCCAGCGGTTGATCGAGAACGAATGGATAGAGCACGGCCAAGGACGACAGGGCCGGCACGGACACCGATTTACCGCCGTAGCGCAAGGCAGCCTCGATCAGCCAGGCGGCCGTCTCGGCATCACTGAGTAACTGGGGTTTCAGGCAAACCAGACGCTTGCCTTTCTCGACACGCTCAATGGCACCCCAGTTGACTTGCGTTTGCAAGACCCTGTCAGTCGTTCGGTAGGTCCCTTCCCGCTCACCATAGACTTCGCTCATGCGGCGATGGACTTCTGTCGAGGCGCAATCTCCCTGGAGTGCGGACAAGCGGCCCACCAATTCAGCGACCTTGCCGAAGAATGGGTAACTGGCGATGGCCATTCCCCAGGTCAAGGCAGCGGTTGGAACGCCAGGGTTGGCCTTGTAGAGGGCGATACCGCGTTCAGCGAAGCTGGCCAGTTCCGGTCGTGGTTCGAGCCATAAGCGATTCAGTACGGTGCGCGTCTTTTTGCGCGCCGCCACGCCGAGCCCGGCCTCATCCAGCAGGGCATTCAAGTCATCGGGTTCCGCCAGGCCGGCACGCACCCGTAAAGCTGCTGACGCCCACTCCAGCGCTATGTAGCGGTCGAAGCCGATTTTGGGGGCAGGCGGATTGGTCGTTTTCAATTGACGTAACTCACTTTCACAAAGGGCACGATAAGTTCTTCCAGGGACATGCCACCGTGGACCACTACCTGGTCACCCTTTGGAACAAAGGCTCCGCGCTCTCCTGCAAACAGCGGCATGAAGTTGGCCGGCAGGCCAGCGATATCGAGACGAAAGCTCTCCGGTATCGCAGTTGCTGTCTCGGCAATCATTGTTTCACTGCGATAGGTGCGCACCCGTTCGCCGCGCAGCTCCGAGGCAACCCCCTGGTTTGGGCGGCCAATGCCCACGGCTTCCGCATTGCCGTGGTCGGCCGTCAGGTAGATGTGGAAGCCCTGGTCGAGCAGCATCGCAAACAGCCGATCAACAAACCCCGACTCACACCAGCTGTTGATCTGCGCAGCCACGCCGCGTTTGCCGAGCACGGCTCCGTGGATGATTTCATCAACGGTATCCACCACCAGGCCGGCGACTTTCAGGGCGGGATTCGAGAGCAGCTCCTGCAACTCCGGCAGCTCATCAGCGCGCTTGATTGCCTTTCGATAGAGAATCTCGTTGGCACGCAATCCCTGGTCCTGCCAGAACCGGGTCCAATGCTGAGGTTCTTTTGAGGTTGTCTCGATGTGTTCGGCGAACTCGCGTGGGCGCAGGCCGGAGAATAAGGCCTGCCTGGAAATGGACGTCAGCGTGGGCAGCCAGGCAAAGCAGGCGTTTTCATCAAACATCAAGCGCGGCGCATGCTGGATGAGGTTCTCGCGAATTTGTGTCCACTGATCGACAGCCAACCCGTCGAAGACGACCAGCGCAATTTTTTCCTCACCGTTAGCTCGGCGCATTGCCAGGTAGCGCGGTACTTGATGCACCATCACCGGCCCCTTGGCAGCGGGCAGGGAAGGTAGGTCAGCGTAGTGCGCCTGAACCCAGGTTTGCAGCTCACTGTCGGCGCGAGCGACCAGATCCTTCATGTCCGACTTCAGGCCTTCTGCGCGCACGGCATCCAGGCTGTGGAAGCGCGAGATCACTTCACCAAGCCGCCGCGCAAAGTGGGACCAATCCCTGTGAGATGATGTGGTGCCAGGCAGCTCTTCACTGAGGTTCTTGATACCTTCCAGCACCAGATTGCGCATCGCTGCGGGGTCCTGCACCACCCCGGCTTTTGCCCATTCCGGCAAGCTGACCGGTACGCCCTGAATGGCCAGCGGGTGTAGCGTTCCGTCCAGGAACATCGAATCAACGATTGCGCGAATGTCATGATGCTCGAAGGGAATATCGAGCTGCGGTATGTAGTCCGGCGCTACCGGCTCCGCCGTGCGTCTGCCGATCAGCCCCAGTTTGTTCAGGTAGCGATACCAGGCGTCCTGCACCACACGCAGCGCCAAACTTCTGTTGGAGAACAGCTCGGCAATCGGGCTACTGGCGAACACCGGCCGGTCGGCCAACACCTGGTGAATGTGCTCGGCCAAGGTCTGAGGCAACAGCGTCTCACGGTAGTGCAGCCGCAGCAGCTCACGCCACAAATCCTCTGGCCGGGTAATCAGGTGGGGGCTTACCCGGTAGATGTGCGTCAGCACAAATTCTTTGGTGGCAGCTTCACCCATCGCTTGAGTCGCGTGGCGCGCCTGCACCTCGAACAGCGACGGCAGGATCTCACTACCCAGCTGCCTCAGCACCGTATAGCTGAGTTTTGGAAACAGCTCTGCGAGCGAGAGACTGACCTTGCGCGCCTGGCTTAAGTAATCCCAGGGCAACTCCGCAGCGCTGGAATCGCGCACCTGGATAACCAGGGCGCTGGGTGCATTGGGCTCCCCAGCCTCCCAGGCAGCGCGGTAGCGTTCTTCGTATTCGGCACGAAAGGCGACACTGTCCTCAAACGGAAGCACCTCGAAGCCACGTTCACGCAGTCCGGCCAGTACCTGCTCGTCCAGCAGCACGTTGTCCGGGTCCGCTACAATCCACAGCCGGGCCAGGTCGGACGGGAACTCCTTCAGAATGCGATCAGCCAGCAGCGTGCTGCGATGGGCGACGTTGTCCTTGGATAAGTACGTCATGCTGCGGCCCCTCCCGCCGAGCCAATGCGCAGTATCAGCACGGCATTCAGTTCTGGCGTGCAGGCTTCTGCTTCCGCGAGATCTGCCATACGGGCCTGATGTTCGGTTTCAAGGCGCTTACGACGGTGTTCGCGGACGGCAGGCAGGCCGATTCGGCCAATGGCCTGAAAGCGCGACTCGAAGGCATAGCGGGCGCGCTCACGTTCCTCGGCAAGCCAGGTTCGGTGCTCTTCCAGCAGCTCGGAGAACAGCCGCTCACCCTGACCTTTGGCTGCCGTCAGCGATTGCTCAAAGAGTGCGGCTGCATGCTCACTGTCCGGGTCCGCCGTCAGGCGCACCTCTTCGGTCAGCAACAGATCCCAGATCCGCTTGGCGGTGGGAACAAAGCTGCGGCCATCATCGGTAACAAAGACCGGCAGGAAACGACGCCGGGTGAAGTTGGCCGAGCTGTTGGAAGCAGCCAGGCTCACGCTCCACAACGACCAGGTGCCCTGCACGGTGTCAGGCAGTCCGGTTACCTGTACGACAGGCAGTGGTTGGCCGGCCACGCAGCGCGGCAGATCGCCGATCAGCGCACGGGCTCGGGGATCTTCCAAGGTGATCCATTCCATCTCCGGGTTCTGCTCAGCGGTTCGCGCATCGAAGCAGACCGGGAAAGACTCACTGCCATCCGCCCAGGTTAAACGCCAGGTATGACCTGACTGCTCCGCTGCGCCGCCACGGGTTGGCAAGCCGGTTGTCACCGCACGCTCCAGCCAGTATTGCGCCGGATGGTCCCGCCATTTCTGGGACTCGACTGCTTCCAGCGGGTGATCATCGGTCAACAGATCCGTATCAGCGCGGCTTGCGGCCACTTTCTCCCGTACCTGATTGATGACCGCGTCGCACTCCTTGTCGATGGATTCCGGGTCTTGCAGACCATACACAAACAGCTCATCAAACAGCGGCTCGACTTCCACGGAGTCCATCACGTCGGCGGCTTTATCGACACCGAACTCCTGGGCAATGATCTCCAGTTTCTGCTCCAGCACTTCGCGGACACGGTGTTCCACGGTGTCTTCCAGCACGAAGTTGATGGCACGCACCACATGGGGCTGGCCAATGCGGTCGACGCGACCAATGCGCTGCTCCAGGCGCATCGGGTTCCAGGGCATATCGAAGTTGACGATCACATGGCAGAACTGCAGGTTGAGACCCTCACCACCAGCGTCGGTGGAGATCAGCACCCGTACATCGCGGGAAAATGCCTGCTGGGCGCGGGTGCGCGCATCAAGATCCATGCCGCCGTTAAGCAGGACAATGGAAAAACCGCGGCTTTCCAGAAACTCGGCCAGCATCGCCTGAGTAGGCACAAACTCGGTGAATACCAGTACCTTCAGCTCGGGGTCGTTCTCTTCCTGTTGCAGCTTGTAGATCAGTTCCAGCAGCGCTTCGGCCTTGGCATCGGTCCCTTGCCGTTCGGTTTCCCGAGCCAGATCAAGCAGCATCTCGACTTCGGCTTTCTCCTGTTCCCAGTTGCTGGCCTGCAGGGCCACGTCGAGTTGTGACTGCCCATCGAGTTCTGCCCACTCGTCCAGATCCACGCTATCGAACAGGTTGGCCTGTGGCTGCGGCGCATCCAGCAAGGCCTGGCGTCTCTCCAGCGTGGCACGGATGGCTGCGGTGCTGGAGGTCACCAGCCGTTGCATCAGGATCATCAGAAACCCGATGTGGCGCTGCTTGGCGGCCATGGCCTGGTTGTAACCGTGGCGCACATAGTCGGTGACTGCGTCATACAGCTGCTTCTGCGCCGTGTGTCGTGTCTGCCAGGCAACTGCCTGCAGCCGTGTGGAGCGTGGCTTGAACAAGGGCTGGCCATCGGCATTGATGGCGGACCGCTTTTCGGTGCGGATGACAAAGGGCTGCACCCGGTCACGGTGGATGCTCCCCTCATCAACAAAGGCTTCGCGGTCGAGCAACTGCATCAGGCGCAAAAACTGATCGGTCTTGCCCTGATGTGGCGTAGCGGACAGCAGCAACAGGTAGGGGGCAGCTTCGGCCAGCGCAGCACCCAGCTTGTAGCGGGCGACCTGGTCGGTACTGCCACCCATGCGGTGCGACTCATCAATGATCACCAGATCCCAGCCGGCGGAAACCAGGTCTTCGAATCGCTCGCGGTTGTAGGTGTTGAGTTGTTCCAGGCTCCAGCCGCGGCGGCCCTCAATGGGTTTGACCGAGTCCAGCGACACAATCACCTGGTCATGCATGGCCCAGAGGTTGTCGTCATTCTGGGTGCCTTCGGCGCGCCAGGCGCGAAAGGCTGCCAGCTCGGTAGCTTCGATAAAGCGCAGGTGCTCGCCAAAATGCAAGCGCATCTCGGCCTGCCATTGCCGGATCAGGCCTTTGGGGGCCACCACCAGCACCCGCCGCACCATGCCGCGCAGTTTCAGCTCGCGCAGGATCAGGCCGGCCTCGATGGTCTTGCCCAGGCCCACCTCGTCCGCCAGCAGGTAGCGAATGCGGTCGCGGCTCATGGCTCGGTTCAGCGCGTACAGCTGGTGGGGCAGTGGCACCACACTGGACTGGATAGGGGCCAGCAGCAGGTTGTCTTCCAGTGCATCCAGCAGCTTTGCGGATGCCGCCGTATGCAGGATCTGTTCAACCGCCGGGCGCACCGCTGCCAGATCATCGAGATCCTGGGCGCGGGCACGCACCACTGTGTTCTTTGCCGGTAGCCATACGCGATAGGCCACCTCGCCCCACACGTCTTGGCGTTCAACAACGCGGCACGGGGTCGCCTGCCGGACGAACCAGCACCAATCGCCAATGGTGTAATCGCCTGGCCGCCGTGTCATTCGCCGTCACCATCACGCAGCGCTTTGCCTTGCTCTGTGAGTCGATAGCGCTGTTTGCTGGAGCGAGGCTTGTCTGGCTGGGTCATTGCGACAAGGTTCAATTCCAGCAAGGGGGTCAGCACCGCCTCCCGGAACTTGCTGCGATTACTGCGTCCGGCCCATTCCATCAGGGTGGCGATATCGTGCTCATCTTCTAATCGCATCAACACCGTGCGTTGTTCAGCACTGAGTCCCGACATGATCCCGACTTGGTCCTGACTTGGTCCCGACTTGGCCCCGACTTGGTCCCCAGCCTGAACATCTGCCTCACGAGCAAAACGCTGACGGATTTCCTCCCGCACCTGGTATTGGGTATCACTGAGCTTGTCGAGTAGCTGCTGCAGTACCAGATGGTCGGCCACTGCCCGGGCTTGCTGGGTGGTGCTGATGCCCAGGCTGCGGATGGCGGTAAGGGTTAACGGCTCGTCTTGCGGCAATGTCAGTGCCAGGGCTAGCGCGTCGGCTTGCTCTGGCGTCAGGGTGGCGCCCAAGGCTTCACGAAAACGCTGCATGGCCTCGGTGACCAGCGGCTGGTTGATCAGCTCCAGCTCGAACTCCTTGCGTGCCTTGTCGTTGTTCAGCCGAGGCGGCGTGCGCCCCAGCTCGTGCCAGTTGCGGAAGATGGCGCGAATCCCGGTACCAGCCTGGTCTGATAAACCAATACGGCGGAATGCTTTAACGATGGCCGGGTTGCGCACTTCCTTCTCGTTCGGGTCCAGCAGCTCCGCTTCGGTGGCAAAGGCGTCGCCGGGGTTCCAGAACACCGTGCGGTCGGTAAAGAGCTTGATGGATGCCTTGCGGCCGTGATCACCGTAATCCTGGTGGATCAGCAGGTTGATGGCTGCTTCGCGAAAGGCCACATAATCCGGCGGATCGTCGTTGCGGCGCAGTGTTGCCGGGTCGAGTGAAAAGGGGTGCTCAGCGATGCGCATATAGCGGGCAACCAAGCCTTGCCAGGTCTGAAAGATGTTTTCCTCAAACACATAACGGTCATGCCAGCGCTGATTGGCCGACCAGTTGTCGAAGCTGGTATCGATGCGCTGATAGTCGAGCACAGGACGGGGCAAAATCTGGCGAACATAGCGGCCAGTGCCAAACAGCAGAACGCCAGCACGGGTTGGCAATGTCTTGCCACCCTGTTCAACCACGAAATTCCAGTTCAGCAGAAAGGCGATCGGGTCAGTGATCTCCGCATGCTCGGGGTTGCGCCGGGCAAACTGCTCCTGGTACCAACGCACTGTGGTTTCATCAAAGCACTGGTCGACCGGGATGTCGGTGAGTACCACGCCGTCGTATCTGTCCTGTGCGGCATCACGCAGGAAGCGCTCCAGCTCACTTTGGGTAACCTGTTCATCCCCCGCCGCACGGCGAATGTAGCTCTGCCTGGGGTCGCCCTTGAGGTAGACAGGTTTTTCTGACCGGGATAGCTCTGGCACATGGAAGGCAAATACATGCTTGCCGTCGATCTCGAAACGATGGGCATCGACCGCAATCACCCGATTCAGCTTTTGCCCACCGCGCAGCACCGCCAGAAAATCATTCTGGACCTTATCCGGCTCCGCGACGCCGGTCACCTCTAACTGACCGTTGGCCTCACTGACACCGAACACCAACCAGTCGCCCGCCGTATTGGCGAAGGCGGACACTGTCTTGTAGGCATCTTCCGGCACACCACGTTGGGCTCGCTTGCACTCGAAATCATTCCATTCGATACCGTTAAGACGTGCCAGCAAATTGTCCTGGTTCATCATTAACCAGCCTCCACGGCCAGACGGCGCAGCCCATCACGAAGTTTGCCAAAGCTTGGTGATATATTTTGGTCGGGTTCGAGTAATGGGCCGATTTTTTCCGCCCATTCATGCTTCACTTGACCCGGCAAAGGCCACCCGGCTTTCTTTATGGCGGCTGATCCACCCGGGTAGATGGCGTCAGCAAGTCGCTCCCAGGTTTCGCAAACACTGTCTTGCTGATAACGGTTCAGCACATCAGCCTTGGCTCTCGGGTAAGCTGATAGCAAAGCCTGTCGATCGCCAAAATACCAGGCTTCCATCTCCTCGACCGCAATGCGAAAGAGTGTGTTTGGCGCAGGATTGCACCCTGCCGCCAGAGCTTTCAGCTCGGCCAAAAAGTCCACGCAATCACGTCGATCTGAATCGAGCACAACTACTACAGCGTCAATACCCGGTGTTCGTCCGTAACCCCGAAGTAGTTTCGGCAATTGATCCAACAAGATCCGTTTGGCTGGGTCTCCTCCTGCATTAAGGTTTTTAGGAATACGGCCAATACCTTTGTAGAAGTGAATACGCCAGGTGTGGGGGTCGCCTTGCGCCCCTAAGATCTTCGGAACTAATGTTTCCAGCAACGTTTGGCCTGAACTATCTTCCACCAGTATCTCGATATGCATGCTTACCTCTCATCGAGATAGTCGCTGTACCACAAACCGCCCAGCGGCAGACCTTCAGCCACTAGACTCCTGACAACCTCCAGGTCGGAAGCCCGGCGAATGGTAGAGAAGCCGTCGTCACCCTTTTCGAGAATCCACACCTCTTCTGGTGTTAACGCATCTACAAAATAGGGCTGGTGGGTGGTTGTGAAAATTTGAGGGGCATTCTTCTTGCCCGTCGCGTGTGCACGAAACTCTTGTGCCAGCGCTTCTAGTAACTTGTGATACAGCCCGTTTTCCGGCTCCTCAATACAAATGAAGGGATGCGGGTCGGGGTCTTCAAGCAATAGCAGATAGGCAAACATTTTGAGCGTGCCATCAGACATTTGCTGGGCAAAAAAAGGATCACCAAATGCGCCATCATCGAACCGTAACAGCACCCGCTTATCGTCGGTCACTTTGGTATCGATGTTGGTAATCCCCGGGATCTTGCTGGCGATACGATCCAGAATATTCTTAAAGCGATCCTTGTGCTCCCGCTCCATAAACTGCACTACGTTGCCAATGTTATCCCCGTGCACGTTTAGATGCCTCTGGGGGCCAGCTGTTGGCAGGCTGCGAGCAGCATCAGGATAGAAATAGGAGAGATACCAACCTCTAAGGAAATCCCTGAACTTACGGATGCGGGGATGCTCTTTGAGCGTACCTAGGGTTGAAATGCCTAACTCTCGGGGATCTGTCAGCTCCACCGTATTGCTGGCATTGTCTTCTTCTTGTCCCTCGATTTCGACGGCATCTTCACCTGCCCAAACCGTTCCCTTGCCATGAGCCAATCGTAGAAAAGGAAAGGGCCGACCGTATTTCTGGCCCTTTCTCCTTTGCTTGAGCACTTCGCTCAAAACAAATGGCCGACCATTGTCGTCCATATCAATCGCAAGTTCGTAGCTGATTGGGCGTTCATTCTGAGCTTCACGATAGTAAATCTCGAAGCGAATCGGTTCGGTCACTCCCTTGGACCGCATGCGCTCGAATCCGCCTCGTTGCTTCATGTCGCATGCAGTTTCTACATCCGTTGCCAGGCAATCGGCGACGAAGCCGAACGCGTCGAACAATGTGCTCTTGCCGGCACCGTTCTTGCCGATTACCACCGTGAAGGGCGTCAGTGGATCGCCTGTTTTTTCGCCTGATAGCTTGCCAAGGGTCACATCACGCAGAGCACGAAAATTCTGTACGCGGAATCCTTCGATTATGGCCATTTAACCTTCCTCCATTCGAGTCATCGCCTGGTCGTACCAGAGCAGCAGTTTTTCGTCTTCCTGCAGCGCCTCGTCGGGGATCTTCTTGGCCACGGCGATGATGGTCTGGTAGTCCTTCTTGCCCCAGGCCTCCTTGAAGCCGGCGCGCAGCACTTCCAGACGAAACTCCTTGAGGCGTCGTCCGGTGAAGGCCTGGTACACCTGAAACTCCTTGAGCAGCGACTTTTCGCGCTTTTTTTCCAGATCCTGTGCCTTGTTCGGATCTGGCACAAACCAACGGTCTTTGGCTTTGGCGATCAAGCGCGGATCGCTCTTCTCCAGACCACGCAGATCCTTGTGGTTGGTAGAGAGGTAGCTATGGATCTGGCTGGGAACCTCACCAGTGCCGTCGTATTTCAGGAAGTTGTTTTCTAGTAGTGCCATCAGCTCTGGCTTGGCTTCGTGCTTCTTCCAGCCAGCGCCAAGTTGAGCAGTGAGTTCTGGATGAACCTCTTGATAGGTCGAGGGACGGCGCTTCAGGAAGTCGCTCAACCAGTCGATGGCGCTCCGCTCGTCAGAAACAAACAGATCTATCTGCGGCGCCTGGGCTACTTGGGCACGCTTCTTGTCATACTCGGCCACTTGGTCAGGCAGAAAAACCATGCCATCGCGGTCGGGGAAGCGACTGCGCAGACCGTCCTGAAACTCCTGACTGGAAAACGGCACGGGCGCGCTATGCCTCACGAACCACGCCACCATTCGGTCAAACAGGATGCGCGGATCACGCTCCGCGACAAATTCCAGCTCGCCATTTCTCATCTTCACCACGGGTAGTTGCTTCAGGTGGGTCTGAACAAAATCCCATGCCGATTCCGGTGTGGCCCCGCGTTGTGCGAAACGTTGCTCCAAGCCACCGTTGGGTTTGTAGGCGGAGATGACCAGATCTTGTTTGACGGCGACCGCCGTGGTCACGGCTTTGAAACTACCTTGCTTTTTATCCAGTGCTGAAACGTTGGCAACCACAAAGCCTGCTTGCTGCATGGCAGTTTGTAGACCGTTCCATACCGCTGCTTGCGTATTGGAAAATACAACGGTCATCCAGCGGCCAGGTTTCAGTACGCGGAAATATTCGCTGAAGCAATCGGCCATCAGCTTGCGGTAGTCTTCAACCGACTTCTGGGCTGAGCGGTTTTCCTTGGCGCGATCCACAATTGCATCTAGCTTTGCCTGAGTGGTCACACCATGCCAGGCCTCGACAATGAAATTCAACTCGGCATAAGGCAGGTTTTCGCCAAAGGGTGGATCGGTGAATATGTAATCGACTGAAGCGTCTGGCAGAGGCATCTGCGCGGCTGTACCAGTAGTGACAAAGGCATTACTTGCCACTGCTTGATACTGTTGGAATGCCTTAATCAAGCGATCCAATTTTCCGTCAAGGATGTACCAAGGACTGCACTCAGAGTGTTGCGCTGCGACGTAATAAACTCCGGCCAGCATACGATTCACTTGCGAGAAATGCGTCGGCCCATAGCGATTGAGGAGTGAAAGTCCAGGAATGGCCTGCTCTACCATAAACGCCATGAAGGCCCTGATACGAGCGTCGGGATATTCGTGCGCCTTCGCCCACAGCAAGCCCATCGCCTGGGCAGCGCGCGGTAGAAACATGTGATGAGTGTGAGAAATCCCCTTGTCACGCATACGAGGCGCCTCCCACATATCCGCGAAAGGGAAGGCGACGACAGGTACATTGCCATGCAGCGGCAAGGCATCAATTTTCTGTTGAAGTGCCAAATCCGCCGCATCAGGCTTTTTCTCGTATTTCGTTTTGCCAATGCGATACGCAATCAGGCTGGGTACACGCTTAGGCGTTGATAGCGTTTCACCTGTAACCTTGTCGAGCGTGTTGATGTAAAGTCGATCAAGCTTTTTCTTTGTCAGGCCTACGTTGCAGTGCGGGCATGGGAAGCTTTCACGCACGCGCTTACTCTCCGTATCCAGTGCCTCATCGAGAAAGTTCACTTCTCCGGCGCATTCAGGGCAGCTGAACACTTCACTCCACACGGTATATTCGATCCGTGCCTTGGTCTTGCCGTCACTGTGCAGGGTCTCGTACATCCAGCCGATTTCTTGCTCGACTTCCCTGAGCAACTGCTTGCCTGCTTTCGCAAAGGCATCAACATCGAAAGGGATGTTGTAATTGGCACCAATGAAGGTTGCTGCCGGGGAGAGGTCGTTCAGCACAACGCGCCGGGCGCCCCACTGGGGGGGCTTGCGGCCCTCCTGCTTCCAGGCCATCTCAATCTCGTGCCGGTAGCTGGCTGGGGCGGTTCCACACCACTGGGCGGCAACGCCGGTCATGCCCGAGCCCCCGAAGCCATCAAGCACAATATCGCCGGGCTGGGTGTAGTGCAGAATTGACGGCACAATGGCCAGATGCGGCACTTTGGTGTGGTAGGAGTGTGCCCTATAGAGGGCATCTGTCTTGCCGACCGATACATCAATCGCCAGGGGTTCCCGGTTATAGGCCTGCTGCGGATCGTATGGCTTGCCGTAATGCTCGACGAACTCCGCCAGCCAGGGGTTCGGGCAGGCGGTGTAATAGGGCGGATCGGACATGGCCAGGATCGCCTCATCGGTGCCCTGCGGAAAGCCTTCCTGCTTGCGGAATTCCGGATCTTTCAGCTTTTCAGCTAGCAGCTTCAGATAATGCTCGCGGCGAGCCTGATCGCTGGGGAAGGTTTGGCCCAGGCATTCCACCGGGCCAGCTTGTGTCGGGGCTGCGACCCTTGAAAACATATCAGTCATCAAGTGCTTCCTCTTCTAATTCTTGATCGTCTGCTTGCGGTTCAGCGGACTTCTTTGATTTGATGGCGATGGCTACTGCTGTGCCCGTTTCAAGCGTTGTCCGAATGACATCCTGGAGTACCTGCGACTGGCTGGGCGTCGTGCCAACCCACGCCTTAGACACCACCGTGGTGAAAGATGTGTTGTCGAAGTGGCGCTTTACATTTTCGTAGGTGATCCGAAGTCCACCCTTCGGCCCTTTGATGCCTGGGTCGTTCTCTAACAGCTTCCAGTAGTCCAGCGGCAGGTACATGCCGGGCACAAGGCCCACGTCGTCCGGGTTAAATACGAGTCTGGGGCAGAGTTTGAGAAAGAATGGATTTTCCGTCAGCCGAAAGCCGCCAATGCCCGTGTTGGGCGAACATGCTTTCAACGCGCTGAGCACGGCATCCATTCGGTCAATCTCTGCCTTCAACTGCGCGTCGGGTAGCCGGTAGAGATAAAGAGGAATACCGCTTTTCCGGTCTGTACGCTCCATCGCCTTGTACTGAACCATGACAAAGCTCTGGTAGGTTTCGTTGAAGTAGATGAGATCGGTGCCGGTCTGCTCTTCGAGCGGAAGGCGGTTCGCAAGGATGACCGTAAGGCGTTCCGAAGTTTCCTCGGATTCGAATACCGCCGCGCCGTAGGGGTAGGTTTTGATCACATCAAAACCGGGCAGGTTTTGCAGGTCATTGACCACCATCGGGTCTTCGCGCAGCCGAACGCTGGGCAGTCCATCCAGAAAGGACAGCGGCGTGTCATCTGATGGTGCCCATTCCTGAATTGGGTCGCGGCTCAACCCAGCAATGGATAGTGCTGTGAGCACAGCCTCTTTCTGCTGTGCCAAGTTTTCCTTTGCCTTCTCAGACAATCGCCGGATGCGCCCAGACCGAGCTTCGCTGAACCGATCCAGCAGGGTGCTGGCTTGGGGCGCAAGTTGTCGGATGGTCTCGACGACCGCGGAGAAGCCTTTCTCGGTCAATAAACCACCCGATTGAAACCGCTTGCGCACGGAGGCGACATTGCGTTTTGGCAGGCGATTGAGAATCTTGCGGACAGATAGTGGCTCCGATAGCTTTTCAGCTTTGTCGATGTTCAGCCGGCTAAGTCCCGTTCCCGCTCGAACGCCACGACGCCCCAGACCAACGTGAGTTAGCTTTCCAGCACTGACAACGAAGCAGACCAATGGCGCGGTTCTGCTGTGCTGAAAGTCGGCGACAGGCTCAGCGAACGCGCGCTCCTCGGCTACACACTCAAGGAATGTGTTCATTCGATTTTTGGTGAGAAATACGGCGAAGCCGCTTGCCTTGGCCACTGGTCTTAGCTCACTCCACCACAAACCGCAGTTTGCTCGCGTCCTTGCCCTTGCAGCGCTCGGTCATAAATGACTCGAAGCGGCGGCGCAGGTCTTCAGGCGTGGCGGGAGAGCCGCCGGCCAGCAGCGCCTGTTTGATGTCGTCGCCGGTGACCAGGATCTTCTCCAGGCCGGACAGCGCCTCCTGGATGGTGGCCACAAATTCCGGCGTGACCGGGTCGGGCAGTGTTTTGGACGTCAGGAAGGCGGTAATCAGCTCGCGCTGATTGCCCTTCAGCAGCTCGAAGTTGGCCTGGATGATAGGGTCGTCGAGGTTGTCCAGTAGGGTCTGCTGCCAGCCTTCTAGCAGGCGGTCCAGCTCTTCATCCAGGGCCTTGAGTACGTTGGCGGCCGGCAGCAGATCGGCTTGCTCGCTGGCCGGCCTGAAACCGCAGTGCGGGCATACTGGGCTGGTGGCCAGCTCGGCTTCGACCAGCGAGGCGCAGCTTTTGAGCTTGTCGAGCTTGTCTTCGAAGCTAGTGAGCTGCCCGGTAGGCATAAGCGAGATGCCCGCCAGGGCGCGCAGCGTGGTGATCCGCGAGTCGCGGCGCAGTGCGGTCTTGGTCTTATCCTCGGCTACACCGAGGCGCGCCTTGCTATGCTGGGCCACATAGGCGTTGATGTAGTCCTTCTTGAGCGCTACCAGCTGTTGGCGATAGGCGGCGGCGTGGGCTGCGCTCTTGTCCTGGGCGAGCTTGCCGAGAATGTCCTTGCGTGCCGATTGAGCCTGCTGTACCCAGGGGTGGGCACTCGGCAGGACCATTTCCGCCTGGGACAGGTAGCCGGCCACACTGCCCAGCTCGGCGACCAGATCACGCAGTTTCTCAACGGCGGAGAGCACTTCCAGGTTCTTCTGCTGTGCCTCAATGTCGGCCTGGGTAATACGCAGGTTCTTCAGCTTGCCCACGGTGTTGTAAGGCGACAGGCTTTCCAGGAAGCTCTTGAGGGCCTCCAGGCGGCTGCGCCAATCACGCAGCTCTTCCTCACGCAGCAGGGACTGACCCCAGAAGCTCAGACGGGTTTGCAGGTCGGTACCCACGGTGAGCACGCGGTTGACCAGCTTGGCAACGGCTTCCAGCAGTTCTTTGACCGGCTCTTCCTTGCCCTGGGTTGCCATCTGCGCGAAACCGCTTGGCAGGCCCAGCAGCTCGAACAGTGAGCGCAGGACGGCGACGTTGATCTCCTTGGGGGCTTCAACGTGCTTGAAGGTCTTCAGATCATCCAGTGCGCGCTCCACCAGCAGGGAGAGTTTGCCGGAGTCGATCTTGTCGCCGGTGATGGCGAGCACGATGTCACCGGAGTACACCAGCCCGCCCAGCACGGCCATCAGCAGATCGGGCTCCAGGCGGAAGCGTACCGGTGCGAAGAACTCGACATCGGTAGCACCACTGATCAGCTCGGCGCGGTTGAGAACCTGGCCGTGGCCCTTGGCGGTGAGGCGGCTGAGGACTTCCTGGGCATAACGGGAGCGGGTCGGCTCGATTCGGTCGCCGTCAAGCATTTCCAAGGCATCGAGGATGACGATGGCGTCCTTGGTGCGGGTGCCGCCGGCCAGTGCCTTCAGCGCATTGCCGATGAGCTGCTTGCGGTTGGCTTCGGTGACTAGGGCGGAGAACGTCGGGTATTCCGGTGCCAGGTCGGCAAAATGGGTGCCGAGGGCTAAGCCTGAGGTCACGTTGACGATGTCACGGAAATTGGCGCGCTCATCCGGCCCCAGGCGCAGCTTGTCACGCATGGAAACGCCCTTGGCCCACTCCTGCAGGGTTTTGGTTTTGCCCTGGTAGGTGACTTCGAAGGCCGTCATCTGCTTGTCTTGCAGCCACTTGCTCATGTCGCGCAGGGCTTCTTTCGCCTTATCCAGATACACCGACTTGGCGCCACCGCTGGCCGAGGATGCCAGCTCTTGGGCAGCGGCATAGCAGGCCAGATAGCGCTTGATGGCATCGTCCAGGCCTTTCAGGCGGAAGAACACCTCATCCGTGCGGCTGTCGTCGCGAAAGCGCGGGGGCTCGAACGGCTGGATGAAGTAGATGTAGAAATCACGTTCCGGCTGGGCGGTCGGCCGGTCGTTAGGGGCGCCCAGGAATAGGTAGCCGTTGCGTTCGACACGCCGCTCCTGCCATTCCACCTGGTGCTGCCAGATCCGGTAGCCGGTGACGTAGGTGTCTTCCTCGGTACGCTCCATCAACTGCATCAGGGCGCCGTAGTAGGCACGATCCAGCGCGTCGTCGGACAGGGCTTCGGCACGCTTCTCGATTTGCGCGTCGTAGTCGACGTCTTTCTTCAGGTCGAGGTAGTACTGCTCGGTGTCGGGCGCCTTGGAGATGAACTGGCCGTTCACCGTTTTGACGATCTCGCGCAGGGTGGTTTGCACGGCGGTCAGCAGGTCGTCGGCCGGCTCGCCTCCCATGTCCTCGATGCCGGGCTGGTACAGACAGAGGGTGTCGCGCAGCTCTTCTGCGGTCGGCCCCACGGGCACGTAGATATCGCCGCCTGTGGTCAGGCGGTGGACGGACAGGCCTTTGATGACGCGAATGGCCATGGCCTTGTAGGCGGGGCGAGAAAACGCTTTTTGCACACGCTCGCCCAGCACTTCAGCGACATTGAGTACCGGGCCGATATTCGGGTCCGAGCGCAGTACCGAGTTGGATGTGACCGTTTCCCAAAATTTGTCGAAGCCGATCAGGCCCGGGCGGTCGGTGGGCACTTCATCATCCAGGATGGCCTGGATCTGGTCGCGCAAGGTGACCAATGCGCCGCGTTTTTCGGTAAAGATCAGGCGCTCGAAGGTGCCGATGTAGTCCGGGTGCACCGGAAACAGTCGCACGTATTCATCCATCCGCTCGTTCATGTTGTGGTAGAACTTGGCGAAGGGTGTGAGGTAGGTGCGGATCTTGTGCTGCTGGTCAGCGGATTTTTTCAGCAGGCGCTCGGCAACTACGAAGCTGACATCCTGACGGGCCAGCAGTACCTGGGCGAAGCGCTCGTTTACGCGGCGCAGGCTATCGGCAACATGTTGGAAGCGGCTGTTGTCGAAAATGGCTTCCTGTACGCCGGCCACGAAACGGAAACGCAGGTGTTTGGTAACTTCACCGATCTCGCGCAGGAAGGACAGATCCAGCACTAGGTCGTGGTCCTTGCGCGAGCGCAGGAACTCAAGGAATTCGTCGACCACCAGCAGCACGCCTTTGCCAGGGTGTGCTTCGTCAAAGGCAGCCATCATTTCCTCGAACGCGGCCTTGTTATTGACGACTTTGTCGGCTGGCGGGAAGGCGTAGCTGACGCCCTGCTTCTCCAGGAAGATCTCCAGCTCCTGAGTGATGATGTCGCGCAGGGACATCTGGCTGGATATCTCGATGCGGTGCACCTTGAACTTGCCAGCGATGCTGCCCGCTGCCTCGGCGACTTTGGGGTGCTGAACCATCGGCACGTAGGTGGCGTCTTCAGCGATCAGCGACAGCACCGACATCAAGTGCGATTTACCGGTGCCGTAGTTGCCGACCACCAGCATACCCTTATGGTCAACCGACTCGTCGAAGGAGAGCTGCGGGATCATCTGTTTGGTAATGCGCTCGGCCATGTCATCGGAAATGACATAAGTGGCGACGAGCTTCTTGGCCTCGTTGGGCCGATTGGCGTCGAGCAACTGAATGACCGACTCAATCGGCTCGAACTGAATAAGATCCCCGTAGCGCATGTGCTTCCCCTTTACCCCAGCGATTCAATTTCAAATAGGACCAGGCCATCTAGGCCGTAGTCCTGATATTCCGGATGCCCCATCTCGGCATAGACGAGTCGGCCTTCGCGCAGCTCCCCAGGCCACACCGCGACTACGCGGCGGCCCTGGGCGTGGCGCTTGAGCAGGTCCAGCGGATCCAGCTTGAGCGAGCGGTCGAATAGCAGCTCGAGATTGTCGAGCAACAGCAGGTCGCCCTCGGCATGTTCATCAGCCAGATCTCGCAGAACCCCATTTGCCTGGAGTGCGCGCTGCCGCTGAGACATCGCGGCCAACTGGCGACCTAAGGCGGCACCTACATTCATCACACGGAGGCCGTGCTGCTTTGCTAATGCACCGATTAATGCACTCTTGCCGCTAACAGGGCGGCCAATAAGTAGGACCAGCTTGGTTTGCAAGGCGCCTACTTCGTTAATTCTCTGTGCGAGCTGCTCCAACATGCTGGCGGGGCCTCAGTCTAGTTCGGCCGCTTGCTGCCGCTCTGACGAGCAGTAGCCGGGCGCGAGCAGAGCGCTCTTGACGCCATAAATGGCCAGGTGGTCTTTCAACCACAGGCGATGCTCAGGCCCTCGCAGGCTGTGATCCGGGGAACAATCGACGCTCCATTTACGCAGAATGTAGCCCGCCGTGGCAGCCCGCAGTTTCATGCGCAGGCTGCCGTCATCCATGCCGTAATCCATTTTGGTGATCTCAGGGCGCGGCTGTGCTGGATGCGGAACCAGTTCCAGCTCGACGATGCGGGTCCACTGGATATCCTGGTCGCTGCGCTCGTGGGTTTGCACGCTGGCATCCCGTGGGGCCGCGGGGCGCTTTATCCGTGTAATCACGAAATCCCTGAATTCCTGGGTTTTGCGATCAAAAGCGCGGACGTGCCAGCGCAGCCCGTTGTCGATCAGGGCAAAGGGCACGATTTCGCGCTGGGTGCGGCCGCTGGAAATGGAGTGATATTCGATGGCCAGGGGCCGCTCCTGGTGAATGGCCCGAGTGACGGCGGCTAGTACGTCCAGATCTGGATGCGTGAGTCTGGATGGAATCTCACTGGCTACCCAGGCTCTCAGCCTGGATGGTTCGCCATCGCCAAAGCCCTGTGTCAACCAGGCCAGGACCCGCTCGGGCTGGAAGTCAAAAACGGGTTTAAAGTGCTCGCCGAGTACGTAGTACTTGGCTTTGGTGTCGTAGTCGATATTGCCTGGCGCCAGTTCCTTGTAAACCGCCAGATCCCGCGTGGCAGCGGCGGACTGGATGCCGAAGCGCGATACCAGATCCTGGCGGCGGATATCCCCAATGAAGCGCACCCGCAGCTCTACAAAGGCAAGGCGGTCGCGCTGCGGCTGGGTAAGGTCGTCAAGCTGTTCGTTGGACATTCCTGAGACTCATGCTGGAATCGGGGCCATGATTGTTTCAGGAAGTATATGGCACGCCCCAGCATGCGTCCATTACACACATGTCCATTCAGTGTGGCGATCATGGTGATCAGGACGATGCCGGGGTGATGCTGGTTTATGGTGGGTCAGGCGTCACTCCTGTCTCGGCCGGTTTGCCACAGAAATGGGCGATACCAGCACGAACACACCTACCGGAGCGAAACCAGCGATGTGCCCCATCCCGAAGGCCCCGAAATCCGCCGAGCGCAAAGGAAAATATGGCCACGTTAGGATCTGTGGCCATCATGTGTTCACACGCATGCAGGTCTTCGCTGCTGCCGCGGGCAATCCCATCGCAGCACTTTCTACTGCGTTGATCAATGCGATGCGGGATTCATTCAATCGGAATCCACTGGCAACGGCGACGCTACTCGCGATCGTTTGGTCGATTCTGATCAACAAGGGAAATCAGGAAACTGGTATCGAGCAATGCCGAGGCCGTCATGCACGCCCACCTCGCAGGTCTTCCAGCCAGTCCGTCGCACTGGGTACATCGGACCAGGCTTCCGTCCCCCGCTGAACCATCTCTTGAAACTCGGCTTCGTCGAAGGCAGGCAGGTGCGCCTCGAACGCAAGAAGCCTGGGCTTGCGTATTGCCCCCGTCAGCAGGTTCTCTTCGGCAGCAATGTGAAGCAGCGCGGGCCGGTACAGACGATTTCGCTCTTCCTGAGCCAACAGATCCTGTGCCGCCGCAACCGTCAAGACCGTGCCGTCGTCCAGTTCGAGTTGTACGTTTGCCTTAGTTTTACCGCCCCAATCGACCACACGGCTGTGAATGATGCGGTCGCTGATGGCAAAGCGAAGTTGATCAAGCGGTTCCATATACCAATTGTATGCGGAAGAATGGCTTGTGTCAGCCGGAACAACACCGTGGCCGACGACCCGTATCACGCTGCTTGAGCAACATGACAGACCGCGCCGTTGGCGGCGGGCATTTCGGCGTCCTCACCGGCCCGCACCTGGAAGACAACACGCGGTTGATTCGCGCGCTCATCGATTCGATTCTCGACGGCGACCCACCCCGCGAGAATCCAGCGACCGGAAACCCGGCCGTCCCGGAATCCGCTTGAGCGCTCGCTGGAGGGCAGAAACTGTTCCGCGCAAATAAAGTAGAAAACTCGGTTTCGGCACTGACGCGAGTTCCAGCACCACCCCGCGCAATGCAGGTCGCGGCAAAAGTCGAAAAAAAGCGCAAGAAGTTCAACGGATTCGCACGCTTCTTACGCAATATTGCCGAAAACTGCTCTGCGACCGGGTCCGCAGCTGCTGACCGACCGACCCAACCTGCCGTTCTCCGCTACAAGGTCAAGCAGTCAGCTCTCGCAGTAATTCGGGATGCCTGACAATCAGGCGTAGCAGGCATGTGACGGCACCGGGCGGTTTGAAGCGTCCCTGTTCCCAGTCGCGCAGCGTAGCGACCGGCGTGGCGATCCGCTCCGCGAACGCTGCTTGCGTCAGCCCGGACTTCTCCCGAGCCTGACGAACCAGTATCTGATCTGGCGTAGTGACGCGCCCCACGCCCATCTGCGCCTCTTTGAGGGCCTGGCGCAGATCGGGCAGAGGCTCGCCGGTATCCGCCTCGATGGCGTTGGCAATAGCCTCGATATCAGTTCTCTTTCCCATGTCACACCACCTTTCTGATTTCAGCGGGGCTCATGTTGGTTCGCTCGACCTTGGAATACATCGCCACCAATAACACAACTTCCTCTTCGGCCAGGTTGAAGTAGATCACCCTCGCACCGCCCGACTTGCCAGAGCCTGCGCGGCTCCATCGCACCTTGCGCGCTCCGTCCGCGCCGGGAATCACCTCGCCAGCCATTGGATTGGCCGCAATCCAGTCGATGAACTACAGCCGCTCGACTTCTGACCAGATCTTCCCAGCCTGCTTCTGGAATGTAGGGGTTTCGATCACGGTGCGCATGGTCTGAATTATACGGGCTACCCGTACAGGCGCAAGGAAGGACTTCGAACGCCCCTACACGTTCGTCTATTCATCGCCCCCGGTTTTGGTGTAATCACGCGACTGTTGAAGGCAATCAGTCCGATTGGAATGCCCGATGCAGAGTACGGGTATCGAATCGCCTCGTCGCTACGAAATACATTTTGGCAGATCGACTTGAGCTATCGATGCCTCGCAACATTGCAGCGGCACAGCAACCAATCGGCGCCCAAGAATCTGGAACGACCCGATTCAGTCTGCTCCTGACGTTCAGACGGGAAAGCCTAATGGCAGCTGATGGTCGGTAGCTGACGCTCAGCATCCGGCGCGCAGGTGTGGTGTGGCCCTTCACTTTCTCAATTCTTCGGCCAGTTCCAGATAGCCGGCACATCCCGCGCATGGTGAAGTACCCGTGCAATCGTGATGCCATCTGATTCCGCGAAATAAAACAGGATGTATGGCGTCGACGTCGGCCAACTCCGAAGGCCTGCCGCCAAGTCTTCTCGTCTGCGGCCCATTTCCGGCTGCATCAGCAGCCTGCCCATCTCAGTTTCGATCTGGTCGAGCAGACGGTCGGCAGAATCGATACTGTCCTCGGCGATATACAGCCAAGCCTCAAGCAGATCGTTTTCCGCGCTGGCGGAACGTCGAACTTTGCTCACTCTGCCGTTCTACGGGTTGTCGATCGTCGCGCTTTCAGTTCCGCTCGACCGCGTTGCTTGATTTCGTTCATGTCCAGCTCGCGCACCCGACCGGCCGAAACATCGGCCACGCCTTGGGCAATGTCGGCTTTCAGGCTGGCCAGGTTCGCTGCCTGAACGTCCTGGTACGTCTCGAAAAGTCGCAATGCTTCGCGGATGACTTCACTGGCAGAACTGTAGAGGCCGGACTCCACATGTTGGCGCACGCGGCTTTCCAGCTCTGGGGGTAAAGAGACGTTCAGAGACATGGCGACCTTCCAAGGTATGTCAGTTAATGGCATATTTTGCCACTACAGGGATTGTATGTGCAAACCGAGCGCCTTTCCATAAGTGGTTAAATCTGGATTCGTCTATGGCCAACTGCTGCCGCACGAGAGGTCATTAGCGACCGCTTACCTTTGAGACCCGTCACCGGTCCATCGAGGTGATGAGTGTCTCTTGAGGGTCCGATCTTGCCGTAGGGTGACCTGACAGCGGTCATTGCCCCCTATCAGCTGGGGAATGACAGGTAACCGTCGTATTGCCGCCCGAATAGGGCCAGTGGCCAAACGACAGCACTGGCCGAGGTGCCGTCGGTCGCTTGACAGACTCCTCCTCGGCCACAGCCGACGGTCAGCATGTGCCAAACGTGGGCGGCAATGCCGCCTGTACCTGCCGCGCAGTGGCCACGCTGGCCGGACGGCAAGCCTCGACGCCTTGCACTCGAGGTAGACAATAGGTCAATTTAAGGTGTTGCCTGACACGGTGTGGGCCGGGCGCTTCCACCGTCGGCGGCTCACTATCGGGAGACAGATCACGCCACGGCTACTCCGAACCGATACCTGCTTGCTCGCTCGTTGAAGCTTTGCAAGTCGCGCGAGGCAATGAACACGTATATACTAAGTAAGTACGACCTGACAGGAGATGCGATCATGTCGAAAGAAGCAGTTTTCACAATGAAGCTGGAGCCCGAGTTGCGTGCCGAGTTCATGGCCGAGGCCGAGGCCGCCCATCGGCCTGCGTCGCAGATACTCCGCGAGCTAATGCGCGAATTCGTTCAACGCCAGCGCGAAGCGCGGGAGTATGAAGAGTTCCTCCGTCGCAAAGTCGAGGCCGGACGGGCCTCGATGCGCGCCCGATCTGGGCGGTCGAACGATGAGGTTGAGGCTGAATTTGCCGCACGGCGCGCCAGTGTGGCGAGCCAAACGTGAGGGTTGTCTGGACTCCCGAAGCGCAGCAAGACCGTTCCGAAGTGTGGGATTACATCGCAGCCGACAATCCGCGCGCGGCGGCCCGGATGGACGAGATTTTCAGTAATGCAGCCGCCAAGCTGACCCATTACCCGATGCTGGGCAAACCGGGAACAGTTCCCGGCACCCGCGAGATAATCCCGCACGAAAGCTATCGCCTCGTGTACGAGATCGACGGCGAGACGGTGTGGATACTGACACTGGTACATACGGCCCGCCTTTGGCCGCCTGTGGGCGACTAATAGAGCATCGTGGCAACAACGATAGCTGCATGTTAACCGACCGCTTTCGAACCAGACCGCGGTCGGCGGCACCCGGCCAGGAGCGGCCACTGGAACGGAGCACCGGGAAGCGGACGTGATGACTGGCCCATGGAGTGCCAGGCGATTGCGTCTCAGGCGAGGGCGTCAGGGTCCTGCATCCAGGCGGGAATGTCGCGCTGGCCGTGCAGTACGCGCCAGACATCGATGTGGTCCGGTCGTTCGACGTAGAAGACGAGGTAGGGGTAGGGCGACAGCGTCCAGGAGCGTAGACCAGGAAGGTCCAACTCATGCCCATAGCGCGGCGAACCCGTGCCAGGTTGGCGGGCGATGTGGGTATAGCTCTGCTCCAGTGCATCGATGAAGCCGAGCGCAACAGATGAGGAAGCCTCTTCAAGATAGTAGGCTATCGCGTCGTCGACGTCCTGGTTGGCCTGCTCACGCGGAACGACGGGTTTGACCTTCACCCGTGCGAAGCCGACTTGGCAACCCTGCGTACCCGGTCACGCAGACCTTCGAAGTAAGCGGAATCAGCCGGCGATGCCGGCGCAGTGGCCGCGCCGGCCAGCAGCACTCGACGTAAGCGCTGACGATCCTGATCCTTACGGATCAGTTCGCGCACGTACTCGCTACTGGTGCTGTAGCCCCGTTCGCCCACCTGCTCATCCACGAAAGATTTCAGACTGTCGGGCAAGGAAATATTCATCGTGCTCATACGCGCAGATTAGGTGCTTTGGCAAACTTTGGCAAGATCGTATCCCCGGTCCTCGTGCCGCCATTCACGCTGAATGACCGCTTTCCTGCAGCGCAGATGACCGCAACGGGTCGAAAGCTCGCGTCCGCTACGAAGGGAAGCTGTCGCTCAGATCGGTTCACTACTGGACGGCAGATAACCGATGCATTGCCGGCCGACGCGGGCCGCAGGCTCAACGGCCCCTCAGGCCGAGGAGGAGCCTGGCAAGCGAGCGACGGTACCTCGGCCTGACCGGCCATTGGGTTCCTGCACTACCATCGATAGCAACTAGTCGGTCAGCAGTTCCGGATCCGGTGACAGAGCAGTTTTCGACTTCATTTGCGCGGGAAAGGCGCAGTCGATGAGAACGGCGAACCGTCCTGCTGCTTGGTGTCAGCACGGGACCGCAACGAAGCGCTTCAAGAAGCCGAGCCTGATCTTTCTGGCCTTCGCGTTACAGTAGTTCAGCCTCTCCGACCGTGCAGGACAGGAGCGGGACGGGCGTGGCCCGCCTGCGTGCGCCCGGGTTGTGCATCGCTTGGTGGTGTGCGCCGGCTGTGGCACCTAATTCAAGCACGCAGCACTGAGAAGTGCCGGTACCAATGTACATCCGTGTATTTACTCTCCCTGTGCCGCAGAGTAAAGTACATCCACTGTACATCCATCGATGGAGCTTGCGATGCCCACCACTACCCGCGCTTTCAAAAACGGCAACTCGCAGGCGGTCCGGATTCCGGCTGACTTGGCCTATGAGCGCACGGATATTGAACTGGAAATCGAGCGTGTCGGAGACGAGCTGCGCATTCGTCCGGTCCGCCGCTCGTTGTCTGGCGTACTGGTCAAGTTCGCCAGGTTCTCCCAGGACTTCATGGCCGAGGGTCGTGGGAATCAGGAGCAGGCCGCAAGGGATGCTTTGTAATGCCGCGCTACATGCTCGACACCAACATGTGCATCTACTTGATGAAAAACCAGCCGGAGGAGGTCGCCCGGCGCTTCGCTCAATGCTATGTCGGCGACGTTGTGATGTCGGCAATTACGTATGCCGAGCTGGAATACGGCGTGGCCGTGGCCGCCAATCCGGAGCGGGAGCGCGTCAATCTGGCCAACCTCATCGAGGACATTCCCGTAGCGCCGTTCGATGCCGCTGCCGGGCAGGCTTATGGCCCGATCCGCATGGCGACTCGCGAGAGCAGGAAGGACCATCTCGACAAGCTGATTGCCGCTCATGCGGTGGCGCTCGGTGTTACGGTTGTGACCAACAATACGAAGGACTTTTCCAAGTATCCCGGTGTGATTACTGAGAACTGGCTGAGCAACTGATTAGCGACAGGCCTTCAGGCCTGTCGGTCTGAACAAGATCTGGAAGGGGTTTGCATCCCCTCCCAGATCACTACGTTTGAATACCCCGGCCTTCAGGCCGGGGTATTCAACCTCCGCACCGCCCTGAAGGGCGAGGGTTCAAACCTGCGTCAGTTTTACGATCAGCGCGTGAAGCGCATGTCGCCTTCGGCGAACGAGAGCAGGGTCAGGGACCCGTCGGAGCCAATGCGGTAGCGGTGCTCCAGTCGCGGCAGCTGCGTGTTGCCGGGGCCGACGCGGTGGGTTTCCAGGGCCACGATGGCGGCACCGTCCACGCTGCCGTCGTCGGCTTCGAGTGCGTAGCGCACCTCCTCATGGCCACCCGCCAGGGTAACCACCGCATACACGCCGCTGTCGCCGACCCGCGCGTTACTCGGCAGCGCCGACGCCTCGATGCTGCCCGCGCCACTGTCCCCCTCGCGCGCGACCGGCGTCAGGCCGGCCGAATAGCGGATGGTGTCGTCGACCACCCGTGACGGATAGTCGCAGCCGGGCATCAGCAGCGACGTGCGCGTCAGGCTTGCCGCCCATCCCCCCGCTTCGCCGGAGGCTTCCGCGGCCGGGGTGCGCACTTGCACCAGCGTGCCACTGCAGGCGCCCCTGGCCTGCAGCGCGACCATCTCGCCTTGCTCGTACAGCGCCGCGAAAGCCGCGTTCAGGTCATAGCGCGGCTTGCTGCTGCCACTGCTACCGCCGCAGGCGGTGACCACCAGAACCGTGCCCAGGGCGAGCACGATAGTCGAAGTCTTGTTCATGTTGTTTCATCCCTTCTGTCGATGCCACCCCGTGTGGCCATTGCCCACGGGGCACATTGCGTTCGTGACGTCGAGCTCTCAAGAAAACGCCGAGCCGCCTCAAGTTTTCTTGCCCCCCGGGGGGCGGAAACGGCATTCGCCGTTTCCTGGGGGGCGCTCAATACTCCTGCAGCAGACCCGCGCCGCGCCGCAGTCCGGGCACCCGGGAGAGGTCGTCGCCGACGGCATGCGGCGCCACGGCCGGCGCGCGCGGCACCGGATTGGCGGTCAACCACGCGTAGCGCTCCGGCCAGAAGATCCGCAGGGCCTGGTAGGTGAGCACTTCGCTGTAGTCGCCCATGGCCAGCGTGCGGTTGTAGAACACCGCGAACGCCGCGTCCTGTTCCGGGAGGTAGTACGACTGCGAGGTATAGCCGATGATGCCGCCCTGGTGGCCGAGCAGGTTCGCCCGACGGTCACGCACGATGCCCGCGCCATACTGCAGGTGCGGGCTCATGTCGACAAAGGTGAGTTGCTCGTTGCGCACCGCGTCGGAATACAGATCCCCGCGGCCCAGCGCCAGCGCCCAGGTGGCCAGATCGTCCACGGTGGCGATCATGTTGCCCGAGGCCCAGGTGCTGGACGGGTCCTGCACCGTGAAATCGAACAGCTCGCCCGTCATCGGGTTGCCGAAGTAACCGTGGGCACCGTTGGCCGGCATCGCCGGCTGACCGGCGAGCGGCGCGAAGGTCTGCGTCAGACCGACGCGATCGGTGACCTCTGCGCGGATCGCGTCCTCGTAGGGCAGCCCCGTCTTGCGTTCGAGCAGCTTGCCGAGCAACACATAGTTGGTGTTGGAGTAGTGGAAGGTTCCGCGTTGCGGGAAACCGGGGAACTGACCGAACTGCGCGTGGATGCCATTGGACATCTGTAGCAGCGTCTCGGGCGCATAGACCGTCAGCGGCTGGTTGACGAAGTTGTTCGACCACTGCTCGTCTTCGGTGAAGTTGTAGTAGCCGCTGGTGTGGTTGAGCAGCTCGCGCACCGTTGCGGGATTGGCGCTACCGCCGTAACTGGGCAGGTACGCATCCAGGATGTCGGCAAGGTAGGTCGAGGCCGGCACGTCGAGTTCGACCTGGCCGGCGTCCACCAGACGGAGAATTGCGGCACCCACCAGCGTCTTGGTGTTGCTGCCGATGCGCAAGCTGCTGTCTACCGTGATCGGGCTGCCGGTGGCGATGTCATCCACCCCGGCGGCCGAATACCAGCGCTGGCCGTTCTCGTCGACCATCGCCAGCGTCGCGCCCGGCACGGCGTAGCGCCACAGCGCACGGTCGAACGCAAACTGCAGCGCGTTCTGCTGCGCCGTGTTGCGCACATCGCCATCGGCGGTCCGGAAACTCCAGCCGAGCTCGGCCAGCGGGTTGCCCGCATGGTCTACGAGATCACCCACGCGCACCGTGTAGTTCTGCCCCGGCTGCAGTGGATTGCGCGGCTCGAGGAACAGCGTGGCGCTGGCTTCGTCGTAGTGCACGTCAGCGGCAACGCGACCACCACCGTCACGGGTGAGCACGATGCTGTCGGCGAGCGCGCCGACCGGCACCACTGGCTCGGAGAACCCCGCCGCCAGCCGGGGGTTGAGCACCACGTCGCGCGCGCCATCGGTACGGCTGGTAAACAGCACCGTGGGCGGCGTCACGTCGGGCGTGGCGCAACCGGAGACTTCCAGCCACTGACGCAGCGTCTGCCCCGGCGCCAGATCCACCGCGTTGCGCCCCAGCACCCACACCCGTCCCGCGCCAGCCGCCAGGCGGACACCGGTTTCGGTGTAATTGCGGTAGTAGTAGCCGTCGCGCACCGTCGACTGACCGGCCGGCGCGAACAAGGCCGGATACTGCTGCTCGGCCCAGTCGAAGAAGCAGTCGGTGGCAACACCGGCATCGGGTGCGGGCCATACGGCCTGCGATTTTTCGGGAAACGCGACAAACAATGACAAGCCGATGATACCGGCGGTCACCGAGGTGCGAATCGGACGCACATGTTCTGGCATTGCGGGCACTCCTCCTGGATCCGGGTTGGATGACGCACTCGATCGATGCTACTTGCCCACACGGGGCAGAGCAAGATTTATCCTTGAAAGGAGTGAGGTTGCTGTTAGACGGAAGCCCGCAATGGCGTCTCAGCCCCGGCTCATCGTGGTGGAACCACTTCCAGGTGGGCCGTGACGCTTTCCACGCCCCGTTGTCCGCGCGCGATGCGGACCGCACGTTCGACCGCCTCCTGACTCGGGACGATGCCGTGCAGCGTCACGTGCCCATGATAGGTGTCCACGTTGATGTCCCACGCGCTCACCACCTCATCCTGCACATAGGCGGAGTTGACGCGTGCAGTGATCGCCGCATCCGAAGCGATGACGCCCACCGTGCGTTCGTCCTTGGCCACGTAGTAGCCCCCCGCAGCACCGGCGCCCACCAGCGCGGGCCCACAGGCGGAAACACTCATGGCAACAATCGGTACCAGTGCGACATAAAGCAGCCTGTTCATGATGCACCTCCTGACGGTTCGTCCGCGTCCGTGCGTGGTCCAGATCAACACTCACATCAACGGATTCCTTGTAATCGAGATCCTCGCAGCATCCGACCCGCCGGCACGGACTGACCACATCTGATCGCCGGACCAGGGTCACCGCCACCGGATCGAACCTTGCCTTCCGCAATTCGCAAAACCTGTGCCAGACCACGTACATCCGCGGAATCAAGGGATTCGACAACGAAAGGTGGACCGCCCCGTGCGCCGGACGTCGCCATAGCCCGACATCGCCCCCTCCCGGACGCCGCACCGCCCCCCATGATCGGCGTGCCCTCCAGAACGCCACTGCCGGACCTCGCACGGAAAACACGGGCGTCGTGCCATGTGGAAACGACAGGTGTCGCCGCAGCCCGACACCCTGATCACTTCCCCACGGATTTCTTTGCCTCGAACGCAACACCGCCAGTCGTGATTGACGCCGCGCGCAAGGTCCTCGGAACACCCACGTCGCGGGAAGATGCGCCGGACACGGAGCATTCCCGGAGCACGGCGCCCCTGTCGCCAGGCCGACCGCACGCCCGCCTGGCAGGCGTCCGCGCCGGTGACCAGCACCCACGAGCGATCAAAAACTCATTTAAAAACAACGTACAAGATCGCCATGGCACGCGGTTTGCGCCTGACTGTGCACCATCAGCAAAGGAGAGACCAACATGAACGAACACAACCAACACATCGTCAGCGGAATCTACGCCAGTCAGGCCGAGGCCAACACCGCGCGCAACCTGCTGGTCGAGCGCGGCATCCCCCGTGCGCAGGTAAAAGTGCTGGAAGCGCCCCCTGCGGGGGCCGGAAAGGCGGTCAAGGACGACATCGTGCTGAAGGATATCCTGGTGGACGGCACCATTGGCGCCGCCGTCGGCACCGGCATCGGCGCCGCGGCGCAAGTCGCGCTGGTCGCCGCCAACGTCTCTCTGTTCGTCGCCAGCCCCGTGCTCGCTCCGCTGGCCATGCTGGGCTGGGGCGCGGCCCTGGGCGGCCTCACCGGCGCCGCCGTCGGCGCGGAGAAGACCGGGCTGGCCAAGGACGGCAAGTTCTCCGACCTTGTGATGGACGCCATTCGGAGCGGCCATATCGTGCTTGTGGTGTACACGAACACCCCCGAGGAAGCCGCCCTGGCGCGCGACGTGATCGGCGAATCGGTGAGGGAGAAGGATTGAGGGTCAGCCGGCCGCCGATCCGCCCGCTGCCCGATCTACCAATGGGTGGTAAAACTCGATCGTGGGGGCCGGACTTCCCCCGCCGCATCGACAAAGCCATACCCACATCGCCTGTCATCCTGAAGCGGGTTCGCCGCATCATGGGCGTGAGTTGGACCTTTTTGGTCAAGGCCCCTGGACGCTGTCGCCCTACCCTTACCGAGGCTTCCACGTCGAACCACCGGACCACATCGAGTTGCCAAGACCAGCCTGTGCCGCTGTCGGCCATGACCTGTACCGGGCGGCAACCATCTCCTTGCCGTCGCCCAGGGCGCGAGAGCGCGTCTTCTGCACCGACAGCAAAGGGAGTGTGATCCTGGGGGGCGATGCCGAACAGGCAGTTTGGGGCAATCACGGAATCGGGCGGGTCTGGCCGACAATCTGCCCGGTGACAGAAGGAGCCGGTCGCCGAGCAGTTCTCGTTTGCGCCGCCGTGACGGATCGTCTCGGATGATCAGTTTATGGCGACGAGATTGAACTCTGCTGTAGCTCAACTCGGCAGGAGCGGAAGTTCGACTGCAGATCAAACCGATCGGATATGCGGCGGCAAAGCCCCAACACGTGTCAGTCACGATACGACAAGGCAGCCTGCCGCTCAACCGATGAGCCGTGCCGTTACGGCTGGTAAGTGGCGTATGCGTACCGCACTATCACGGCTTTCAGGATCGAACTGCGCTCTTCGCTTCCTTACGAGTAGAGAGGTGCAAATCTCCGTCAGCCAAATACAGCTTCCGAGCGCTTGAGGTACCCTAGGAAATCAATCCACGGAACGTTGACCGTGTTCATGTTGCAAACCAGCGGAATCTTCCAGTTGCGCTTTTGCTTGTTCGCAGAAGCCTGAAAGGCCTCGTCGGTTACTAGCTCGCAGTCCGAGAGTTTTGCGGTAGCGATAATAATCAGGTCGTTCTCATCAACACCGCTACCATATCTATCTTCCTCGATACCCAGCAATCCCTTAATGCGGAAGGCTTCCAGAAGAATCGCCTCGGTTACGAGAATCTTCTGTAGATTGGCGGCGCGCAGCCAAAGTACACATTCTGGAACTTTGTGCCCAACTTCTTCGACCGCTATATCTGGCATCTGTATCAAACCCTTCTCCACCCGATCCGCCATCCATGTCCAGAGCCCCGGAAACTGTCCGCAGGGATAGTTATCCCATGCATATATCATGGATGACGCATCAAACACCTGCATAGTGGCGCTCTAGCTTATGGAGATCCCTGATGCTCAGGTTGTCGAGATATGAGCTGGCTTTGGCAAGTGAGATTCGGCGCGAATTCAGAGCATCAAGCACGGTGCGCACATAGCCATCGCCAAAGATGTGCTTCGGCTCCCGGTTACGGTATTCACGACTTCCGCCGCTCTTTTCCACTATGGGCCGGGCCGCCCACCACCGTCGATAGGCCGCATAATCCGCCTGTGGCAGCCGCTTTGCGTCCATTAGCCGACGCAGAATCACCTCGCTGCTAACGCCCCATGCCCGGCGCTGAGGCTCCAGCCAATCATCGAATCCGCTAACATCCGCAGGTCGCTCATCGTCATGAATACTAAGCAGAAAGGCATTCGGCACCAGAAGATAACCGGCAAACGCGTTGGCCTCTCTCTCCTCACCTTCGCGCGCGTGCAGATCGCTTTCGTCATCGATGGAACTCGTCTTGTGTAGCAGAAGGTGCCCCAGCTCATGCATCATGGTAAAGGTCTGCCGAGTATCTGAGTCCTGCTTCTTAACTACGATAACGGGACAAGCGGGGTCATACAGTGAAAAGCCGAGAATCGGACTCTCCTTAGCGATCTGCCACTTGCCGTTGTACCCGTTGCTGCGGAAGACGAGTAGGCCGCGCGCTTCAATCGCCTGACGATAACTGTCGAAATCGTTACGGTCCGCAAGCCCAAGCCATCGCCTCACTAGCCGTGCTGCATCCTGAACGCTCAAGCCATTCAGCTCAGGTGGAGCGAACGCCATCACATCGACCGAGTCGAGTTCGTCACGTAGGGCGAGGAAAATCTCACGCTGCCGCTCAACGCGCTCAATCAAAAGTTTCAGGCGGGGCGAGAGCTCTGGTTTCTGATTTGCCAGAGTACGGAACTGAGCAGAATGCACTGTCGCTTCATTTACGGGTCCCGCCTCGAGGAAAAAAAGCGTGCCACGGCCGAAGAAGGCGGCAATCTTCCGGAGTTGATTGAAGGTCAATCCAGCCTCGCCCTCAAACGCCTTGGCGAGGGATGCCGGCGCGATCCCGATCTCTGCGGCGAGTTCGTCCCGCGTCATGCCGCGATCAGCACAACACCAGTCAATCCGCGCCAGGTTAATCGATTGGATGCGTTCCATGGGCTCAAGTATATAGGCGGCTCACGTCACTGAGTACCGGTGAGAGTCAGGGCAGATCGAGTACACACGCGTTGAGTAGCGTGGTCGACCGCTGCCGTCGATCATGCACGTGCCTTTGGTCGGCTGCTCCGGCTGAGACGTCGGCGGTGCGAACCGCAATAATGTACGACAGCTCGAGTCGGATCCCCGCCGTTGCCCCAACGAGGATATGAACGTCGGCTGTGGGTCGAAAATATGAGTTCGTCTGATTGGAAAGCTGCCGTTCAACGTGATTCCGGGCCGACTGGCCTGCGAATGGCAGCTCCGACCGAAATCCCACCACACACACCCACCTTCACCGGTCTGTCGCCATCCGAACACCTTCCACTTCCTCAACCCGCTGCAAGCCTCACCCCAACCACATCCCTCTCAGCATCAAACTCTAGCGCGAAACCCATTTCGACAGAAGGGAACTGTTTGGCATCCGATGGATGATAAACCTCCAAGCATGCCAGGCGCCGCGCTCCACCCATCAGCCCCGCTCTCCCCAATGAAAGCTGTGCATCAGCCGGTGAAACACCGGGGCGATCAGCAGCGCGGCGGTACCGATGAAGACCAGGCCCGCGTAGAGCGCATAGCCGCCGGCAAAGAGCTTGCCTGCGGTGGATCGCGGCGGGTCGACGGGGCCCATGCCGCCCAGCAGCATGGCGGCGTTGAGGAAGGCGTCGGGCCACGGTAGCCCTTCGAATCGCATGTAGCCGAGCATGCCGACGGCCAGGGAGGCCGCGACCAGCGCCAGGGCGACGATCAGGTGGATGAGCAGCCGGCGGATGAAGTGCGGGCGCGGGATGAGCGGTTGGTGCCTGGGTTCGTACATGGGGAAAACCTCGACATACGCGAAGCTTGAAGGATGACAGAATGCGCGGCGGTGGATGCAGGCGGTCAACGCTGCGGCGCGGTTGTGCGTTGGAATAAGCTCGGTGGGCGCTTCGATGGCGCTCCGCAGGGCTCAAGATCGGCGCCAATTGGCCGTTAATGGGGTAAGGGCAAACAACTTCCGGATGGAGGTCATCATGTTGGTCTGCACTGAAATGGATAGCGGAAAGCGATTCGATGAAGCGGCGCTTGCGACGGACGCGGAACGACATCTCGAGCCTGCCGCGCAGCCGCCTTGGTCCACTGTTGCCGTGCCGCGTCTCGAATGTCGGTACGAAACGCTTCCAGCCCGCGTCGCGCCACGGTTGTGGCAGGACGTCGAGGCTTTCATGACACGCATGGAGGGCGGGCCTGCCTGAGCGCCCGCGCCTCGTCGAGGGAGGACTTCAAGATGAACACCCCGCATTTCGACATCGTCCATGACGACCCGAATGGTCACCGCTCCACGGGCCTGCATCGTGCCCTGGTCGATGCCATCGACAACGCCATGCATGCCGGCTTCCGCATCGGGCGCCAGGTCCGCATCGGACGCGTACAGGGCAGCGTGGTCGGCTACAACATCGGCGGGTTTGGCCGTTTCAGTGGCAAGGTCTATCCGCTGTTGATCGAAACGGAGTTCGGCATCGCGAAGTGTGCACTGGACGAGGTCTGTACGGCGTGAGCCAGGCTGTCGGGAGGCAATGCCTGCTGGCGGCGGCGCTGGTGGTCTTGCTCGCGGGCTGTGCGTTCAATCCGCTCGGAATCTCGGATGAGGCCTGGGCGGCGATGAGCGAGGCGCAGCGCCACGAGGCGCGCCTGCAGCAGGCCGAACTGGACCGGGCGCGGGCGGAGCAACGTGCCGCCGAGGCGCGCTTGCGGGAGGCCGAGGTTGCACGCGAGGCGCAGTTGCTGGAACAGCGCCGGCGGGATGCGCGTCCGGGCGAACGCCTGCAATGCGTGATCGACCCCGTGGAAGGCCGCCTCGGCGGAAAATGGCGGGCGGCGGACCCGGTGCTGATCGACGTCGTCACCGGCATCGATACGCGCTTCACGATCGATGAGGACCGCCGTCGGTCGCGTTACAGCGCCCATGGCCATGCGCGCTTCGACGGAAGAACCTTGCTGATCTGTCCCGAACCGCCGGACAGCCGCCACGCCCGCTCGGCGTGTGCCCGGGTGGTTGGCAACCGCTCGGACTTCCGTTCCAGCATACAGCAGCCGATCGAGGTTTCGCGCCTGTTGCGCGGCCAGTTGCGCTGCGATCCCTACCACCACCGTTCGCGCCGGCGCTGAACCGGGCTCACGGCAGCGCCGGCGGCACGGCCAAGGGCCGCACCGTGCGCAGGGCTTCCACCGGCCCTGGCCGTCCGAACAGATATCCCTGAAACAGCCGGCACCCCGCCAGCACGAGAAAGTCGCGCTGGGCGACGGTTTCGACCCCCTCGGCGACCACCGACAGCCCGAGGGTGTCGGCGAGGGTGATGATGGCACGGGCGATGGCGGCATCGTTGGGATCGACCAGCAGGTCGCGCACGAAGCTGCGGTCGATCTTCAGCTGATCCAGCGGCAGGCGCTTGAGATAGGTCATCGACGAGTAGCCGGTGCCGAAATCATCCAGCGCGAAGCCGACGCCGTGCGCCTTGAGCGCGCTCATCTTGCGCACCGTGTCTTCCATGTCGTCGAGCAGCAGGGTTTCGGTGAGTTCGAGCTTGAGGCGCGACGGATCGGCCCCGGTCAGGCGCAGCGCGTCCAGTACGCGCTCGACGAAGTCGCGCTGGTGAAACTGGCGTGCGCTGACGTTGACGGCGAGCGTCCAGACGCGGGTTTTCGGGTCATTGCTCCAGCTGCGCAGCTGGGCGCAGGCCTCGAGCAGCACCCAGTTGCCGATCTGCAGGATCTGCCCGGTTTCTTCGGCCAGCGTGATGAATTGATCGGGCGCGACTTCACCGCGCTCGGGGTGATTCCAGCGCAGCAAGGCTTCGGCACCGACCAGCTGGCCGTCACTCCCCACCTGCGGCTGGTAGTGCAGCACGAACTGGGCTTTGGCCAGTCCGTCGCGCAGGTCGGCTTCCATGCCCGCGCGGGCGCTGAGCCTGGCCTGCATCTCGGGATCAAAGAAGCTCAGCGTGTCCCGTCCCGAGGCCTTGGCCTGATACATCGCCAGGTCGGCCTGCTTGAGGATGTCCTCGACGCGGGCGTCGCGCCCGTGAAACAGCGTGATGCCGATGCTCGGCGTGCTGAAGTGCTGTCGGCCACCGAACGAGAACGGCTGGCGCAGCGCGTCGAGCACCTTTTCGGCGATGCGCTTGGCGCGGGCGGCGGCATCCTCGGGGTCGGTGCCGAGGTAGCCGAGCATGAGGGCGAATTCATCGCCGCCGAAACGGGCTACGGTATCCTCCTCTCGCGCGCAGAAGCCCAGGCGCATCGCGACCTGTTGCAGCAGTTGATCGCCCTTGTCGTGACCGAGGGTGTCGTTGAGGGTCTTGAAGTTGTCCAGATCGATGAAGATCAGCGCACCGTATTGAGACGTGCGCCCACAGATCACCAGCATCTGCTGCAGGCGGTCGATCAGCAGCTTGCGGTTGGCGAGACCGGTGAGCGCATCGTAGAAGGCCAGCTGCCGGATCTCGTCTTCCATGGCGCGCCGCTCGCTCATGTCGGTGGAGATCCCGCACAGGGCATAGATCTCGCCGTCGTCGCGACGCAGCGGGATCTTGATCGACATGAATGTGCGCGAGGCGTCTTCATGGCGGAATCCGAGCATCTCCTCCTCCGCGACCCGTTCGCCGTGCACCAGCACCCGCATATCATTGGCCCGGATCGCGCGAGCGGTGATCTCGTCGAAGAAGGTTTCATCGGATTTGCCGACGACGTCCTGCGGTTCGAGTCCGAAAACCCTGCATATCGCGCGGTTCGCATAAACGTAGCGATGCTGCGGATCCTTGATGTAGATGAAGGCCTCGACACTGTCGAGAATGGTGGCAAGCTTGCGTTCGCTCTCGAGCAGCTCGATCGCCTGCCGCTCCAGCGCTTCGCGCTGCATCTTGTTCTCGTAATGGTAGGCACGGAACAGACCGCGCGACCAACGCGAGAACAGCAACGAGCCGACGAGCGCCACGAGCAGCGAAAACGACAACATCAGCAGCAGGCGCGTGGTGTTGCCACCGAAGCCACTCGCATCCTGACGCATGCGCTCATCGGCAAGCAGCCCACGCAACTCGTCCTCGAACACGGTCGCCACCAGTATCCAGCCCCAGGTGTCGTCGCGTTCGAGCAGGGCGCGCTTGCGTGCGAGCTCACCACTGTCGGGATGAATCCAGTCGTACTCGGCGCTCACCGCGCCACGCCCTGCCCGTTCCAGAATGCGGTCGAGCGCGGTCCGCTCGATGCTGGGCAGGGCGTCGATAACCTGCCCCTCGATTGATGCATCCCCCGGCGACAGCAGCACGGTCCGCCCGGGATCCAGCACACCGATGTAGCCGCTGCGCCCGAAGCGCAATGAGCGCAGGCGCTCCAGCACTTCGTGCTGCTGGCGCGTCTCCCATTCGTAGGTGTAGTCGCCGGTTCCGATCAGCCAGTCGAACGGCTCGAAGTAGCGCACATAAGCGAGCTTGTCGGCCATGCGGGCGGGGTCGTCGGGTCGGTACCAGCGGTAGCGGGAGAAGCCCTCGCCGGGCGGCTTGCGTGCGGCCTCGATCAGGCCACGCATGATGTAGTGTCCGGTGTCGTCGCGATTGTCGGGCAGCAGCTGACCTTCATAGTCGGGCGCGGTCGGCAGCAGGATGAAGCGGCCTTCCATGTCGTCGACGAAGTAGTAGCCGCGTCCATCGAAGAAACGCGCCGGCCGCAGCGCTTCGACGATGAGTTGCCGCACCTCTTCTTCCGGACGGATCTCGATCTGGCTGCGATAGATGCCCCATGCGATGTCGAGCGCCATGTCCACCTGTTCGACCAGCGCATCGCGCAGCAAGGATTCGGTGCGCTCCCGGGTGAAGGCGAGATAGCCCATCGCAGAACGCATCTCGGCTTCGAGGCGGGCATCCATCTGCCGCGTCACCGCCTCGTCGATGCGCTCCAGCGATTCGCGCTGCGAGGCGACGTTCTGCCAGGTGAAGAACGCGGCCTGCCATACCGTCAGCAAGGTCACGATGACCAGGGTGCCGATCAGATGAAGTCGGGGTACGGTTCGGGCCTTGTCAGTCAGGTGCACGTAGTATTCAAGCTCGGACGTCGAAGCTTCAATTATTCACTTTTTTTAACATCCGGCGCCAGCCCTCCGGCGGATATTCGCAATTGCTGATCTTCCTGGGGGCGCGCGATCCACGTCCTCCGCGCACCCCGATATGAACGGTGCATTCGAGGCAATCCGATGCCCGCGATCGAAATCCCGCCTGCTTCTCACCGGTCCACGTTGCGCAGCAACTCGCGCACGCGGGCTTCGAGAGCATCGATGCGCTCACGCTCGGCTTCACGTTCGGCGCGGGTGCGGGCAATCTCGTCCTCGAGTGTCTCGACGCGGGCACGTCGGCGATCGGTCGCTTCGCCCGGTTGCGGCAGCGCGACGAGAATGTCGACCAGGCGTTTCTGCTCCTCGATCAGGTCGGTCTCGCGGCGCTCGAGGCGGTCGGCCAAGGCGCGCGCAGCGGCCTGCTCGCGACGCAGTTCGACCAGCGCTTCAAGAACCCCGCGCGACGCATCGTCCGGCGCCACGCGCACCCATTGCACGAGCGCCTCGGCGTTGAGATCAAGCAGGGCAACACGACGCTGGCGCGGACGGGTCTCGACGACTTCGAGCACGACTTCGTCACCGACCGGCAGTTCGACGCGGAAGCGCGCCGCGGTCAGCGTGGTTTCGAACGGGTCTGGGGTTTCGAGCGTCCAGCCGCTCTGCCGCGGATGCTCGACGGTGAGCATGCGGTCGGCATCGGCCGCGGCTTCGATGCGGTAACGCGTGTCGCGGCGCAGGTTCTCGATGACGGTGAGCACGCCATCGACGATGCGCATCTCGGCAACGCGTTCGGCCGCCTGCAACTCTTCACGCACGCGCACGGCGCGGTCCTGCGCAAACTCGACGATCTCACGCCCCTGCGGCGGCAGTTCCGGGATGACGGTGTCGCCGGCATGACCACGCCCCTGTTCGTACAGGGTCAGCACGCCGGCGGGCAGACGCAGCGGCAGCGGGTTGCGCACGTCGATCGCAATCAACGGGTGGGCGGCGCCGCGTCCACCGCGATAGATCAGCAGACGCGCGTCGTCGAGGACTTCATCGAGAAACGGCAGACTGATCATCTCGCCGGCGTGCAGACTGACCGGTTCGGTGAGCGTGAAGCGGCTGAAGCTGGCGCCGTCGTCGGCCTCCACCGCCACTGCGGCCATGGCTTCGGCGGCCATCGCGGGAGCCGGTGAGGGCGCGGCCGGAGCGGCCATCAGCATCTCGGCACGCGCCGCCGACGGCGCGCGGGCGCGCAGCTCACCACTGGCCACTTCGGCCTCGGGCCGGGCGAGCGCGCGGTGGGCGTAACTGCGTGCGTGGAGCTCGGCGCGCAGCGCGCGCACGGCACCGGTGGCGAGCGTCAGGCGGATGTCCTCCCAGTCGTGTCCGGTGGTGTTCTCGACCACCATCCAGCCCAGGATACGCAGCCCCTGGTCGGTGTCGATCGCGCGGTAGGCGGTCTTCCATACCGGCACTTCCTGCAGATAGTGCAGTTGCACCGTGCGCGCCTCGCCTTCGGCGGCAGACAATTCGACTTCGAGCAGATCGGCGCCGGCGCGTGTTCGCCACGCGTCGAGCGCAGCCGTGACGACGCGCCGGTCTTCGGCATCACTGAAACGGAACTCGAGCCGCTCGTCGAGCGGAAACTGGCGAATCCCGCCCTGCCCCGCATGCTCCAGCAGCGACAGCACCATGCAGGCACGCCCGTCGGCGCAGGGGCGCGTGGAGACACCCATGTTGGTGCCCTGTACCAGCTCGACTCCCTTGCGCACCATCAACGGTGCGCCGACGCGGGCGTTGAGCAGCCGCGCCGGGTCGGTCACGTCGTCCGGCGCGATCGGCAGCAGCCCGAAGGCATCCTCGAAGCCCTGCGGCCCACTCAGGCGCAAGGCCGGCGCCCCCCCTGCGGGGTCGGACAGCCAGAAGCTCTTGAGAAAATCGTCGACGTCGCCGCGCCGCACGTTCAGCCGCAGCGGCTGCCCGGCACCGAGCGTGCCGGTGGATTCGATCAGGGCAACCCCGGCGGTGGACAGGGTCACGGCCCGTACCTCAGGGCGCATGTCGGGCCGGGCTTCGACCGCCAGGGTGGCGACCGCCAGCGCGATCGCCGTCAGAAGGTGAATCTTTCGCATGTCGTTTCTCCGGGAACAGGGTGCAGCGTAGCCGCATCGTCCATGCGCAACAAGTATCAAGAGGTATTCGCGTGGACACTACCCGCCATGCCACTCGTGCGTCATGGGCCAGCGGGGCGGTGAGCCCTCAGCCCGCGCAGCGCGGCAGGAACACCACCGCCGCCAGCCCACCATCGTCGCGGTTCTCGAGGCGCAACCGACCGCCCTGGCCATGCACCAGGTTGCGCGCAATGCTCAGCCCCAGCCCGGTACCACCGGTCTGGCGGTTGCGCGAATCCTCGATCCGGTAGAACGGTTCGAACACGCGCTCCAGCAGGGCTTCGGGGATACCCGGGCCGCGGTCCTGGATACGGATCGTGGCGCCCCGGTCATCCTGGGACAGTTCGATCTCTACCTCCCCACCGTATTTCAGCGCGTTGTCGACGAGGTTTTGCAGCGCACGCTGGATGGCGCGCGGAGCGCAGGTCACCGGCGCCACGAGTCGCCCGTGGAGCGTGACCGCGTGGCCAAGGTCCTCGGCCTGCTCGGCCAGCGTGTCCACCATGGCGTTGAGATCACTGGGGACGCGCGCCTCTTCGACGCGCTCGCTGCGGGCATAATCCAGCCCCTCCTGGACGAGCGCATCCATCGCGTCGATGTCGGCCTCGGCGCGGTCCCGCTCATGCGCGGGCGAGAGCGCGGCGACGCGCAGCCGCAGCCGGGTCAACGGGGTCTTCAGGTCATGCGAGATCGACGCCAGGATGCGCGTGCGCTCGCGCAGATTCTTCTGCAAGGCGATCTGCATGGCGTTGAACGCGCGGCTGGCGTGGGCGACCTCGCTCGGTCCGTGCTCGGACAGGGGTGGTGCGTCGAGATCGCTTGCCAGGCGTTGCGATGCGGCGGCAAAGCGGCCCAGCGGGCGAGTCGTGAGCCGCACCGCGAACCAGGCGGCGAGCATCACGCAGAGGGTGACAAAGGCGACGTAGCCGCCAACGACGGCCAGCGGTGGCGGCGAAAACGGCGGCCGCACCGGCAGGCGCACGAGCACCGCGTGGGTGGCATCGAGCGTGATGACCAGACCCGGGTCGCTGTCGACCAGCACCGGTTGCACGCCCGTTTGCGTCGCCAGCGCATCGCGCACCACATCGGCAACCGGCAGCAGCAGCGGATGCTCGAAATCTTCGAAGACCCGGCTCGCAGGCAGCAACTCGAGCGTGTAGTACCCGCGGCTGAGGCCGGGCATCCATTCTTCGCGCGCCTCCGGCTCCAGACCGCCAAGAAAGCGCTGGATGAAAGCCAGGTCGGTGGCCAGAAAATCATACATCTGGCCACGCATGGTCTTGCCACTGAACGCCAGCACACCACCGAAGCTCAGCACCTGAATGAGCACCGTCGCCAGCAGCAGAATGGCGAAGACACGGCCGGCGAGCGTCTTCATCGCCCGCCCTCGGCGCCGAATCCGGCCGGTCGCCGCGCGTGGCCATGAACCTCCTTGCACAGCACGTAGCCTTCATTGCGCACGGTCTTGATGTAGACCGGATCACGGGCAACGTCGCCCAGACGCTTGCGCAGACGGCTGACCCGCAGGTCGATCGAACGGTCGAAGGCATCGGCATCGCGCCCCGCCAGTCCGGTGAGCAGCGCATCACGGCTGACCACCTTGTGCGGGTGATCGAGCAGAAAACGCAGCAAGGCGTATTCGGCCGCCTGCAGCAGCGTCACGGTGCCCCCCAGCGCGATCAGATGGCGCTCCACGGTATCGAGCAGCCAGTCGCCAAAGGCGAGGTAACGCGCGGCCTCGTCCCGCGCCGCGCCCGGAGGCAGCATGCGCGCGCGGCGCAGCACGGCGCGCAGGCGGGCGAGCAGTTCGCGCGGGACAAAGGGTTTGCCGAGATAGTCGTCGGCGCCCATCTCCAGCCCGATGATGCGGTCGACGTCGTCGGCGCGCGCGGTGAGCATCACCACGGGCGTGCGCGCGTGCGCGGGGTCCTCGCGCAAGGCACGAAACAGGGTCAAACCGTCCTCGCCAGGCAGCATCAGGTCGAGCACGATGGCGTCGACCGCGCGTCCGGCCAGGGTCGCGCGCATCTGCCGACCGTCGGCGGCGCAACTCACCTGCAGCCCTTGCTGGCCGAGGTAGTCGGCTACCAGGCGACGGATGTCGGGGTCGTCATCGACGACAAGAATGTGGTCGGGGCGGTTCATGTCGCCATTCTGCCGCAGCCCATGTATCGGCGTGTATCCGAATCTTGCCGGACGGTATCCAGGTGCGCGCTGGCCAGCCACGGATACCAGACTGCCCGGCGACGGACAAATCGCGGCTACATCGGCAGCGTTCAATGAAGCCTCTGGCAGGCGAACGCCTTCGCCCCAGGCCCCGTACCCGGTCTCGCCCGCTCAAGAAAACGCCGAGCCGCCTCAGGTTTTCTCGCCCCCTCGGGGGGCGGAAATGGCACTGGCCGTTTCCTGGGGCGCTCAAAACAGGAGGAATCGACATGCATCGACCCGAATCATCCACGATCGCCAGCCTGCGCGCCGTGCGCAAGCGCTACCACATGGGCAGCAACGTACTCGAGGCGCTTGCCGGCGTGGATCTCGACATTGCCGGCGGCTGCGTCACCGTCATCGCCGGCCCGTCCGGCAGCGGCAAGAGCACCCTGCTCCACCTGCTGGGCGGTCTCGACATGCCCGACGCCGGCACCGTGTGCGTGGACGGGCAGGATCTCGCCCACATGCACGACGACGCCCTGTCGCGGTTTCGCGGCACCCACATCGGCTTCGTGTTCCAGAGCTTCAACCTGCTCCCCGTGCTCGACGCCCTGGAAAATGTGGAATACCCGATGCAGGGACTGCGCCTGCCGCGAGCGGAGCGACGGCAACGGGCACAGGCCCTGCTCGCCGCCGTGGGACTGGCCGACAAGGCACGTCACCGCCCGGGCGAGCTCTCCGGCGGACAGCGCCAGCGCGTGGCCATCGCGCGTGCGCTCGCCAACCAGCCGCGCATCGTCATCGCCGACGAACCGACGGCCAACCTCGACCGCGCTTCCGGTGCGGGCATCATCGCCCTGCTGCGCCAGCTGCAGCGCGACACCGGGACCAGCGTAGTGCTCTCTTCCCACGACCCGGCGGTGATCGCCGCCGCCGACGTACGCGTCGATCTGGTCGACGGGCGCATCGAGCACATCGAAGACCGGCGCACGGCGCCCCAGCCCTCCCCGGCGCGCGCGGCAAGCGTGGTGATGGCGGAGGAGACGGCATGAAGCTCCCTGCCCTCGCCCTGCGCAATGTCCTGCGTAATCGCCGGCGCACACTGATCACACTGTCGGCCATCGGCGTCGCCGCCGCGGCCATCGTCATGCTCGGCGGCTACGTCAGCGCCACCATCAAGGGTTTGCAGACGATGACGGTGCGCAGCACCGGACATCTGCAGATCATGGCCGACGGCTATCTGGCCTTTGGCCGCGCCGCCCCCGCACGCTACGCGATTCGCGACGATGAGGCGTTGATCGCGATGCTGCAGCACGACCCCGTGCTGGCACCGATGCTGCGCGTGGTCACGCCGGTGCTGGAAGTACAGGGGGTGGCCGGGCATTTCGCCAGCGGCCATTCGTCCACCTTTGCCGCCGCCGGCTGGCAGCCGGAAGCCCGCGACACGCTGTTGTCGTGGAACGGGCTGGCCATCGACATGCCGGCACAGCGCAGCCCGCTGCGGAGCGATCGCCCCGAACAAGGCGTGATCGGCGCCGGACTTGCCCAGCTGCTCGGCCTGTGCGACGCCCTCGCGGTAGATGGCTGCGCGCCACGCACCGATGACCTCGACCCGGAGCCCGGCGGCGCCAACGGCGCAGCCATCGCGGCCGATCTCGCCGAGCTGGGGCAACGCACGCGCGAGCGGAGTCTGGCCGAAACCGGCGCCTTCGACCTGGACCCGTCGGGCGCTTCGGTCGGTCCCGGTGCCACCGACCCGCACGGTGACACCCAGCTCAACGCCGATGGCGTGCCCCCACCGGTGGCCATCGAGCTGCTCGCCGCCAGCAGCGGTGGCGCCCCCAACGTGATCCGCCTGCAGGTGGCCGAAGCACAGCGTCAGGGCGTGCGCGAGCTCGACCTGATGCACGTCTCCCTGCCGCTGGAACTTGCGCAGCGACTGGTCTTCGGCCGCAACGGCACGGGCGCCTCGGCGGTCGTGGTGCAGTTGCATGCGCCACACCAGCTCGAACCCGCGCGGGCACGCATCACCGAGCTGCTCGCGGCGTGGCCGGGCCAGGCGCTGGAGGTGCGCGATTTTGGCGACGTGCAGCCGAGCTACGGCCAGATCGTTGCGATGTTCTCCACGATGTTCGGCTTCGTCTCGCTGCTGATGCTCGTCGTGACGCTGTTCTCGGTCGCCAACACGGTCAACATGGCCGTAAGCGAACGCACCGGCGAGATCGGCACCTTGCGCGCGATCGGCCTGCGTCGGCGCGAGATCCGGCGCATGTTCGTCGCCGAAGGCGGATTGCTCGGCCTGATTGGAGGCAGCCTCGGCGTCGCCTTCGCCCTGGTCGTGTCGAGCTGGGGCATCAACCGCGCCGGCCTGAGCTGGACGCCGCCGAGCAACACCGTGCCGGTGCCGATCAGCATCGACGTCGCCGGCAGCCTGCAACTGTGTCTGATCACCATCGCACTGATGACCGTCATCGCCTGCGTGTCTTCGTGGCTGCCCGCCCGCCGCGCCGCCCGCCTGCAAATCGTGGAGGCCTTGCGTCATGTCTGATTTCCGCTCTCCCTCGACCGCCCCGGATGGCCTGCGCCGCCGGCTGCTGATTGGCCTCGGCGCCAGCGCCGGCCTGGCCCTGCTTGCCCGACCGGTGCTGGCGACCGCGGCGCCGACCCCTTCGATCTCTCCCGCCGACGCCCAGGCATGGCTCACCGCCAGCGACGAGGTGCGCAATCCCCCCGGCAGCTTCTCGCTGCGCAACACGCTGACCGAGTTCCGCGGCGGACGGCAGAGCGCGCAGTCGGTGCTGACCGTGTTTGCCCGCCCGGCGCGCAACGGTGGCCAGTACGACAACCTGGTGCGCTTCGATTCGCCCGCGCGCGATGCCGGCAAGCTGATGCTGCGCAACGGCCTCGACCTGTGGTTCTACGACCCGACCACGCGCGCCAGCGTGCGCATCTCGCCGCAGCAGCGTCTGCTCGGACAGGCCAGCAACGGCGACGTGATGAGCACCCGGCTGGCGCTCGACTACCGCGCCGACTTCGTCGCACGCGAGACCATCACGGACGGCGAACGCGAGACCCGCGAAACGATTCACCTCGCCCTGACGGCCGGGCGCGAGGACGTACCCTACGCCCGGCTCGACTACTGGATGGACGCCAACGACCAGCGGCCGGTGATGGCGCACTACCGCAGCGTGGACGGCCGTCTGCTGAAGACCGCCTACTTTCGCAAGTACCGGGAGGTCCTCGGTCAGGTGCGGCCGACCGAAACCGTGATCATCGACGGGCTCGACCCCGACTGGGTGACGCTGATGCAGACCGCCGACCACGCCTTGCGCGATATCCCGGCGGCGTGGATGCAGCGCGAGTTCCTGCCCCGCTTCCGGGGAGAGTGAGATGCCACGCCTCCCATCCCGCTCGCGCCACGGCGCCGTGCCAACACCAGCCGTTCCCATGACGGCAGCACGGGCGGCGCTGCTGGCCATCGCCGCGCTGGCGGCACCCGCTACGGCCCGCGCCTTCGACCCGCTCGCGCTTGAACCGGAGACGGTCGTTCAGACCGAACCCAACCCGTCGCGTGGCCTGCGTGCGGAGCTGTGGTCGCAGCACTTCGACTGGCGCGACCGCCCACCGGACGCATCAGGCAGACAGCAGCGCGTGCTGCTCGACCTGCGGCGTGAATGGCGCCTGAACGAGCACGTCCGCGTGGGACTGTCGAACCGGGCTGAACGCGTCTTCGTGCCGGGGCGCGACCAGACCCGCAATGCCCTGCGCGAGCTCTATGCCGGCATCGACGCCCCTCACGGCGGATATCTCGACATCGGCCGCATCAACTGGCGCAATGGCGTCGGCAGTGGTTTCAACCCCACCGACTACTTGCGCGAGGGTACGGTGATCGAGCAGGGGTCACAGGATCCGCGTGCCCTGCGCGAGAACCGCCTCGGCACGGTGATGCTGCGCGCGCAGCGAATTGGCGCGGCGGGCTCGGTCCAGCTGGCGCTGATCCCGTCGCTGGCCTCGCACACGGGGTCCAGCCCGACCGCGCCGGGGTGGTCGCGCAGCAACCCGCGCCGTGCGGCCCTGCTCAAGCTGTCGCCGACGTTGGACGAACGCACCACGATCGACGTGCTGGGCTACGCGCGCGCGGGCGACCGGCCCCGCTTCGGTGCCAACCTGACCCACTTGTGGAACCATTCTCTGGTGCTGCATGCCGAGGCGTCCACGGGCCGGCGGGTGGCCGACGCGCCGCACCCCGGCGCCGCGCCGGGCGTTTCCCGCAGCGGGCCGGACTGGGTGTTCGGTGCGACCTGGGCCAGCCCCGCCGGCCCGGTCATCAGCACCGAGCTGCAGCGTGACGCGGCCGTCGACGCGCGGGCGCTGTTCGTGCGCGTCGCCTGGGATCGGCCGCTGGGTCTGCCGGAAACCGACATCGCCGCTTTCGTGCGTCACGACCTGAAGGATCGCGGCCGACTGTGGCAAATCGACCTCGCCTGGCACCTCGACCCCCGCCACTCGCTGAAGTTGCTCGTCGGCGGCCACGCCGGCCCCCGCGACTCCGCCCATGGGGCGATCCCGCTGCGGCGCCACGCCACGCTGGCGTGGCAGCGGCACTTCTGAGCCCCCGGACGAGGTTTACCATTTCCGTCTCCCGAGGCGACAAGACAACCCATTTGCCAGCACCCCCCTTTGTCAGGGAGCAACCTATAATGAAGTCCGCCAGAAGTAGTGAAAGGGCGAAGGTCGATATGCATCACGCCGATTGCCGCGCGACGAGGCGAGCCCGAGTTGGATCACTCACGACAGGAAGCACGCATGAAGCGATCTCAAGCCTTGCAGCAGCTTGCTCGAGCCAAGCCGGAGTTGCAAAAGCGATTCGGCATTAAACGCCTGGCACTGTTCGGCTCTACTGCGCGTGACGAAGCACGCAACGACAGTGACGTGGACATACTGGTGGATTTTGACGGCCCCGCAACGGCGGCACGCTACTTTGGCGCACAGTTCTATCTGGAAGACATGCTCGGCTGCCCGGTCGACCTTGTATCGGAAAAGGCCCTGCGTCCCGAGTTACGCCCTTTTGTCGACCACGAGGCACTGGATGTCTAGCCCCAAGCGTGAATGGCACTTCTACGTTGAGGACATGATCCGGTTTGCCGAGAAGGTGCTGATCTACACGGATGACCTGGATCAAGCTACCTTCGAGCGCAGTGACCTCAACTACGACGCCACGCTGCGCAATCTGGAACTGATTGGCGAGGCTGCCACGCACATCCCCGATGAAGTCCGGATGAGGCATACGGAAATCCCCTGGCGCATGCTCGTGGCCACTCGCAACCGGCTGATTCACGGATATCTCGGAATTGACAACGACACAGTCTGGAGCATCGCTCGGGACGAAGTACCGACGTTACTCGACAAGTTGCGCGCGATGCGGGACACCATCCGCGGAAACACCCCCAACTGATTGGTCTGCGCAACGCCACCCTGGGCGCGATCCCGCTGCGGCGCCACGCCACGCTGGCGTGGCAGCGGCACTTCTGAGCGTCCGGACGAGGTTGGATCACTGCAGGCGCAGTCTGGACAGGATCGTCGTCAGGCCTTCACCCGGAGTTAACTGCTAGCATTCGGCCATGACGCTTTACCAGGATATCGCCGACCGAACCGCAAAGCTGATTGCGGACGAGGTCTTGCGCCCCGGCGAGAGGCTTCCCTCCATCCGCCAAGCGTGCAGAACGCACGGCATCAGCCCGATCACCATCACCCGCGCCTACCACCTGCTTGAAAGCCAGGGCTTGATCGAAGCGCGACCGAAGTCAGGTTACTTCGTGCGCGCCCGGCTGGCGCGCACGCTGCCCGAGCCCGCGATGACGCACCCGGTCGGGGGATCCACAACACTCAAGGTGAGCGACTTCATCTTTCAGATTCTGGACAGCGTGCGCGACCCGTCGATTGTTCCGCTCGGATCGAGCTTTCCGGACGCGCACCTGTTTCCGCTCGACAAACTCGGCCGCTTTCTGGCGTCGGCTGCGCGCCATCTGAATCCAGTGGCGACGGTCACCGACCTGCCCCCGGGCAACGAGGAACTGCGCAGACAGATCGCGCTGCGCTATCTGGGGCATGGCGCGTCGGTGTCTCCACAGGAGATCATCGTCACCTCCGGGGCCATGGAAGGGCTCAATCTCTGCCTGCAGGCCCTGACCCAGCCAGGCGACCTCATCGCGGTCGAATCGCCCACGTTTTACGCCGGTCTCCAGGCCAGCGAACGTCTCGGACTCAAAGTCATCGAGATTCCCAGCCACCCGCGCGAAGGCATCAGCCTGGGGGCGCTGGCTGACGCACTGCGTCATCATCCGGTCAAGGCCTGTCTGTTCATGCTGAACTTCGCCAATCCGACCGGCAGCCGCGTCTCCGACGAGAGCAAGCGCGCCCTGCTGGCGCTGCTGAACAAGCATCAGGTTCCGCTGATCGAGGACGACGTCTATGCCGAACTGTATTTCGGACAGGACGCACCGTTGTGCAGCAAGGCCATGGACACGGATGGCCTGGTGCTCCACGTGTCGTCGTTCTCCAAGTGCCTCGCCCCGGGCTACCGAGTGGGGTGGGTGGCGGCCGGGCGTTACGCCAAGAGGGTGCAGCGGCAGAAGTACGCGACCAGCCTGGCAACGGCCGTGCCGATGCAGATCGCGCTGGCCGATTACCTCAAGCACGGCGGCTTCGACAATTATCTGCGTCACCTGCGCCGTCAGCTCGCAGTCCAGGAAGAACAGCTGCTGGCGGGCGTCGAGCGACACTTTCCGTCGGGATGCCGTCTGGCCCGGCCGGACGGGGGCTACTTTCTGTGGCTGGAGTTGCCGGCGCGGATCGACGCGCTGCGGCTGCACAGAGAGGCGCTTGCGCAAGGCATCAGCATCGCGCCGGGACCAATCTTCTCCGCCAAGCGCGAGTTTGCCAACTACATGCGGCTCAACTTCGGCCACCCCGCCACACCGCGCCAGGATGCTGCGCTGGCAACCCTCGGCCGACTGCTCCGGCAGCAATCATAGGCACGAAGAGCAGGCGCCGCACCACCATCTGGTCTGTGCCTATCCGAAATCATACGATCTGAATCTGCACCTACCCTGACCGCGGTGATGTACTTCCGGCCATCTTCAGAGCCGGAGTGTCCGTCGTGAATCCATCCATCAGCAAGTCCCGCGAAACCAGGCTGGAGTTTTACCGCAACAAGGGAAAAATCCACGCTAGAACCGTACAAGGCCGTTTCAACACGCTCCGCTGGGTCTTCGTGTGGCTCACGCAAGTCGTCTTCTACGGTGCATGCTGGATACCATGGATGACGGAAAGCGGTTCGCGACAAGCGATCCTGTTCGACATCGTCGACCAGAAGTTCTACCTCTTCGGTCTGGTGCTCTGGCCGCAGGATGCGCTGCTGCTGGCGTTCATGCTCATCCTGTCCGCGACCGCGCTGTTCTTCACCACCACCATGGCCGGGCGCCTGTTCTGCGGCTTTGCCTGTCCGCAAACGGTGTATACCTCGATCTTCGTGTGGATCGAGGGCAAGATCGAAGGTGATCACCTCGCCCGACTGCGTCTGGATCAGGCACCGATGTCGGCGCGCAAACTGCGGCTCAAGGCGACCAAGCATGTGCTCTGGGCCTTGGTCGCCACCTGGACGGGGATCACCTTCGTCGGCTACTTCACCCCCATCCGTGAGCTCCTGCCGACCATCGGCAGCTTTCAGACCGGCCCCTGGGTGGCATTCTGGCTGATATTCTACGCCACCTTCACCTACTTGATGGCAGGCTTCGCACGCGAGTCGGTGTGTCAGCACATGTGCCCATACTCGCGTTTCCAGGGCGTGATGATTGATCCGGATACGGCAAACGTCAGTTACGACGCGCGCCGTGGCGAGCCCAGGGGAGCCCTGCGCCAGTCGAGCGCCAAGGGCGCCTGCATCGACTGCGGCATTTGTGTGCAGGTGTGCCCGACGGGCATCGACATCCGGGACGGCCTGCAGTACCCGTGCATCAACTGTGGGCTGTGCATCGACGCCTGCGACGAGGTCATGGACAGAATCGGCGCCCCGCGTGGCCTGATTCGCTTCATGAGCGAGCGCGAGGTCGCGGGCAAGCCAAAGACCACCAACGCCTGGCGGCGCCCCAGGGTGCTGGTCTACGTCGGCCTGCTACTGCTCTTTACCTCGATGATTGCGGGGACGCTGAACGGGCGCTCGCTATTGTTGGTGGAAGTTCACCGGGATCGTGGCGCCCTGATGCGCGAGACCACCGAGGGGCGTATCGAGAACAGTTATGCGCTCAAGCTCATCAACCTGGAAGAAGCGCCGCGCCAGTTCAGGGTTGGTGTGAGTGGCCTGCCCGGGTTGCGAATCGAAGGCAACGCCGACTTCTCGGTCGAACCAGGCAGCATTCGCAGCGTCACGCTCACCGTTTCCGCGCCGGCCAGGGACATGCCGAGCGGCATACAGCCGATCACCTTCGAGACCGTGGCGCTGCATGACCCCGACCGGGCCGTGCGCGAGAACAACACCTTCATCCTGCCTTCCAACTGAATCTCAACGAAACGCCAGATCCCTCAGAAACAGCGCGATCTGTGGAAACGCGATGAGCAGGCCGGTGGCGGTCAGCAGGATGAAGATGAACACCGGCGTGCCCTTGATCACTTCCCAGTACGGGCGACGGAAGATGGCGATGGCGGTGAAGATGTCGCAGCCGAAGGGCGGCGTCGCCGAGCCGATGGCGACCTGCAGCGTGATCAGGATGCCGACCAGCACCGGGTCGAGTCCGGTGGCGGCGATGGCCGGGGCGAAGATCGGCGTCAGCACGAGGATGACGACGATGGGGTCGACGAACATGCAGGCGATGAAGAACGCCACGCAGATCGCGACCAGCACGCCGGTCGCGCCCATCTCGGCGATGCCGACGGTTTCCAGGATCGCCTGCGGCACGCGCGCGAACGAGATGATCCAAGAAAAACCGCTGCCGACCGCGACCAGAATGAACACCACCGCGGTGATCAGGCCGGTGGACTTGGCGATGCGGTAGATGTCCACGGCCTTGAGCGAGCGGAACACGATGAACTCGAGGATGAACGCGTAGAGCACGCAGAACGCCGCCGCCTCGGTGGGGCTGAAGATGCCGCCGTAGATGCCGCCGATGATGATCACCGGAAAGAACAGCGGCCACACCGCGGCGCGAATCGCCCGTCCGCGCTCGCCCCAGCTCGCGCGCGGCTCGGTGGGCACCTTGTTGCGGATCGCGTAGACCAGGCAGTAGGCGGAGAACATCGCCAGAATCATCAGCCCGGGACCCACCCCGGCGATGAACAGCTCGGCGATCGACGTTTCGGAGATGACGCCATAGATGATCATGCCGATGCTCGGCGGGATCAGGAAGGCGATGTCACTGGCGTTGATGATCAGCGCCAGCGTGAAGGAGTCGGAGTACCCGGCCTTGAGCATCTTCGGCCGCAGCGGCGAGCCGACCGCGACCACGGTGGCCTGGGTGGATCCCGAGACCGCACCGAACAGCGTGCACGAGGTGGCGGTGCTGATCGCCAGCCCACCCTTGATGTGGCCGATGAAGGACATCACCATGCGGATCAGGCGGTCGGCGGACTGGCCGCGGGTCATGATGTCGGCGGCGAGGATGAACATCGGCACCGCGATCAGCGACGCCGGCCGGATGCCACCCATCATCTGCTGGATGAAGAACTCCATGCGGCCAAAATCGCCGAACTGCAGATAGAAGCCGGTGACCGAGGCGACGATGAGCGGCACCATCATCGGAAACCCGAGCAGCAGCAAGACGATCATCACCGCCATCAGGATCGTGGCCATCAGGCGTACCTCCCGGCCACGAACACCATCGGCCGCATGCGCACGCGGCCCGTGTGGTCAGCCGTGTGGTCAGATCTCGGATTCGGTGTCGACATAGCGATCGATGACGCCGGTGGACAGGTAGACGTTGCGGCTGGTCAGGTTCTTGATGCCGGTCAGGAAGTACTGCACCCCGGTCACCGCGAACCCCACCGGCACCCACACGTAGATCCACCAGATCGGCACGCCCAGCGCGGGCAGCACGCGCCCGCGCATGTACAGCGTGGAGATGTACTGGTAGGCGTAGTAACAGAGAAAGAACATCACCGCCGAGGTGACGAAGGCGATGATGATCATCAGGATCTTGCGTCCGAGCAGCGGCAGTGCGTCGTAGATCGCCGACATGCGGATGTGCCGGCCGTGGCGCGCGGCGTAGCCGATGCCGGCGAAGGTGATCATGATGATGAGGATGCGATTGACCTCGTCCGACCAGAACAACCCCTTGCCGAACACCTGCCGCGACACCACACCGACGATGGTGTTGCTTGCCAGCAGGATCACCCCCAGCGCGAGGATGACCGACTCGACCTTGCTGATGGCGACATCGATCGTACCCAGAACGCCGGGCAGGCCCGAACGATACTGCTCGCTGCCCCGGTCACTCACCTGGTCGCCCTGATCGTTGCCGCCTTCCGCCATCGTCTGTTCTCCAGCTTCGCGCCGCTGCCACGGAGAGAGGAGACGACATCGCTTTCGCCCCCGCTCTCCTCCGTTCGACCGTTTACCGGCTTACCGCCTCCAGATCGGCCTTGAACTGTTCGAGCAGCGCCTGGCCACGCTCGCCGGTCATGTTCACGAAGATCTCCTCGACATGTGGCGCGCGAGCCCGGAACGCTTCGATCTGATCTTCCGTGAGCCGCGTGACCGTGACGCGGTCGTTGGCGGCGAGAATCTTCTCGAGCGCCTCGTCGGCGAGTCCGTCGATATGGATCAGCACCTCTTCGAACGCGTGGGCAGCGGCGTCGCGAACGAGTTGCTGCTCCTCGGCCGACAGACCCTCGAAAAAGTCCTGGTTGGCCATCATCGCGGTCGTAAACCAGCCATGCCCGGTGAACACCAGATTCGGCGACACCTCGTACAGGCCACCGGACTGAATCCAGAAGATCGGGTTTTCCTGGCCCTGGATCATGTTGGTCTGCAGTGCGCCATACACCTCACCCCACGGCATCGGCGTCGGGGTCGCGCCAAAGGCCTCGTAGGTGGCCGCCAGCAGCGGATTGGTCATGATGCGGATGCGCTTGTTGGCGAGTTGCTCCGGGGTGTTGATCGGTTCGTCCACCGTCATCACCATTTCGCCTTCGGGATACATCTTGAGCAGCTCCAGCCCCTGCTCCGCGTACAGCTCGGGAAAATGCTCGTGGATGGCGCGGCTCTCGCGGAAGAAGCGCACCACGGTTTCCTGGTCGGTGGGCAGCAGATAGGGAACGAAGAAGATCTGCGCCTCGGGGATCAGCGCGCCAGTGAAGCCGGGGGACTGATTGACGAACTGCAGGATGCCCGCCTGGGCCTGCTCCATGATGTCGTCGGATTCTCCGAGCTCGCCGAAGCGGTAGATCGTGACCGTGTTGTCGGAGTTGGCCTCGATGTATTCCTTGAACTTGTGGGCGAAGACGTCCTGCACGTCGTCTTCGTATTCCTCGTGTGCATACAGCCAGTTGGCCGCGCTCGCGACCGTTGTCACGCCCAGTGCCGCGATACCCAGACAACATGCGCCGACCAGCTTCCGGATCGTGCTTCCGTTCATTCTCACCTCCTGATGACTATGATGGAACGATAGGAATTTCTACCGAACGCTTTTCAGTATTGACCTCATGGCACGAGGCGTCAAGCCTGAATTTCGTTCAATTTCATCGAAATCAGTGACAATTTCGACGATTGAAAGGCCACATTTGCAGGATTCCGCTTCGCCCGGACAATGCCAAACAAATTATTCGTAAAGAGTTTCGCCAGGCTTCCGCCCCTGGCTCGGGCGATGCGCGCAGGCCGGTCGCCGCAGGCGTCGGTGGCGCCCCCAGCGGCCGGCTTCCCCTCCCCCGGCGGAGGCCAGGTGATTGCACCAGGGCGTCGATACGGGCAATCTTCACCCGGTAAGCCCGCTGCTCGCATCGGTCGCAGCCTACCTGCCTCCCTGCCCCACCCACGTCCCCCCGAACTTCGCAACGAGACCCGTCCACCATGCCGAATCTGTTCGACCCCCTCGCCGCCGGCGCCCTCCGCCTCAAGAACCGCATCGTGATGGCCCCGCTGACGCGCAACCGCTCGCCCGGTGCGGTGCCAACCCCGCTCACCGAACGCTATTACACACAGCGCGCCAGCGCCGGACTGATCATCTCCGAGGCCACCGCGATCAGCCCCCAGGCTCAAGGCTACGCCGACGTGCCCGGACTCTATGCGCCCGAACAGATCGAGGGCTGGCGCAAGGTGTTACGCGCGGTACACACCGCAGGCGGGATCATGGTCGTGCAGCTTTGGCACGTTGGCCGCATCTCCCATGTCAGCCTGCAGCCCAACGGCGCCGCGCCCGTGGCACCGTCGGCGATTCGCGCCAATGCCAAGACCTACGTCCTCAAGCCCGACGGCAGCGGCGCCTTCGTCGAGACTTCCGAACCGCGCGCACTGGTGCTGGATGAGTTGCCAGGTATCGTCGACGACTACCGGCGCGCCACCCGCAACGCGCTCGAGGCCGGTTTCGACGGCGTCGAGATCCATGCCGCCAACGGCTATCTGCTCGACCAGTTCCTGCGCGCGGGCAGCAACCATCGCAACGACGCCTACGGCGGCAGCATCGAGAACCGCGCGCGCCTGCTGCTCGAAGTCGTCGAAGCGGTAGTGGCCGAGACCGGCCCGGGGCGTACCGGCATCCGCCTGTCACCGTGCACGCCGGCCAACGACGCCTTCGACCCTCACCCGCAACCCCTGTTCGACTACGTGGTGCGCGCGCTCGCGGCCTATCCGCTGGCCTACGTTCACATCATCGAAGGCGCGACCGGTGGTCCGCGCGACTACCAGCAGGGCGACGCACCCTTCGACTATGCCGCCTTCCGACAGTGCTATCACGATGCCGGCGGCCAGGGCGCGTGGATGGTGAACAACGGCTACGACCAGGCCATGGCCGAAGCCGCGGTGGCCGAAGGGCGCGCCGATCTGGTGGCCTTCGGCAAGCCTTTCATCGCCAACCCCGACCTCGTACGCCGATTCCGCGAAAACGCCCCGCTGAACGAGAGTGACCGCAAGACGTTTTATGGCGGCGGCGCCCAGGGCTACACGGATTACCCGGTGCTCGAGTAGGTCACCAAAACCGGCCCAAAAAACCGGCCACGGATCCGGCGTCCAAGGCGGGCGTGGACACTTCGCCGCGCGCGCCGGGAGCCGGTTGTGTTCGCCCGCTACAGCGCTCACGGCCGGCTGCGTGCCTCAGGACGTGTCCGAGGTGCGCAGCCGATCGAGCCGCAACCGCGCGCGGCCGTCGAACAAGCGCCGCGCGCCGCCCGCGATTGCGATCAGGGTACCGATCCCCGTCCCGCCGGCGATCAGAAACATCACCAGAATCTGGTACTTGACCGCCTCCACGGGCGGGGTTCCGGCCAGGATCTGACCGGTCATCATACCCGGCAGCGAGACAATGCCCGCCGCCGCCATCGCGTTGATGATCGGAATCAGGCCCACCCGAATCGCCTCACGGCGAACATCGGCGATGGCCGCACCCGGGCCTTCGCCCAGCGCCAGACGTGCCTCGAGCACCGCGCGCTGCTGGGTCGCGTCGCGGGTGAGGCGGTCCAGCCCCAGCGCGATGCCGTTCATGGTGTTGCCCAGCACCATCCCCAGCAGCGGAATCGCGTATTGCGGCGCATACCATGGCTGATTGCCGATCACCACCGCCAATGCCATCACCGTCACCGTAAACGAGGAGACGAACATCGACACCGTGCCCAGCCCGTAGCCCCACGCCCCGCGAAACCGGTGCTTCTGGCGCGCCATGACCTCCCGCCCGGCAACCAGGACCATCACCGCGGCCATGGTCGCCACCCACGCCACATGGGCATGGTCGAACAACACCCGGAGCACCAGCCCGATCAACAGCAGCTGCACCGTGGTGCGGGCCGCCGCAATCAGCAGGCGTCCGCCGACGCCCAGCCGCATGCCCCACGACAGCGCGGCCAGACCGAAGATCAGCACCGATGCCAGCGCCAGGTCCAGCCAGTCGAGTTCGATCACGTTCATCGCGCCCCCCAGCCATTCGTCGTCGCTTCGGCGGATTCCTGCCGGTCGCCATCCGGCACCAGCTGCCCGTCAGCGAGCACCAACCGGCGCCGCGCGACACGCTGCCCCTGCTTGCGATCATGACTGACCCACAGCACCGGCGCGTCGTTGTCGCGCCGGTACGTGGCGAGCAGGGCTTCGACGCGTTGCGTGCTTTCCTCATCGAGATTGCCGGTCGGTTCGTCCAGCAACAAGGCGGCCGGGGCACGCATCAAGGCACGCAGCAAGGCCAGCCGCTGACGCTCACCGGTGGAGCACCGCGCCACCGTCCACTCCAGCGCGCCCGCTGGCAAAGCCAGGGCCTCCAGCCAGTCCGCGCGGCAACCGTCGACAAAATGCGCGCCCACCGTCTCGGCCCACCATTGGCTCTCGGCCCCAACCAGCATCACGCGCGCGCGCCATTGCGGCGCCGGAATCGTCGAGCAGCGGAGCTGGTCGAGACGGACGTCGCCGCCGTGTGCCTCGAGATCCGCCACCGCACGCAACAGCAGGCTCTTGCCGCTGCCGGATACTCCGCGCAGACACACGCACTCCCCCGCGTTCACGGCCAGGTCCAGTGGGCCGACGTGGCGGATGGAGAGTCGTTCGAGCTTCAGCACCGGCATGGCAGGCGGATTCGCATCGCGGTAGGGCACATCGGTCCATTCTATCCGCGTGACGGCGTGCACGACGAATACGCATCGCGCCGTGACCCGGTGCCGCCCGTGGGTGCGGAAATGGCAGCGACCACTCCGCCGGCCGTCAGGCGCTCAAATACCGCGCACGACGAAGTCCGGCCGGATGCCGATGCGCGCGCTGACGGCTTCGAGGTCGAGGCCACGGCTCACGCCGTGATCGGTTGCCAGCGCGGTTCCCAGCCCGGCGGCCCGCCCGCCGAGCACGTCGGTGTGCAAGGTGTCGCCGACCATGAGCACGCGGCTGTAGTCGACGCCAGCGCCCAGGCGCCGCAGCGCAATCGAGAAGATGTTGGCGAACGGCTTGCCGAAGTAGTCGCAGCGAATGCCCGTGTCCCGCTCCAGTCGCCGCGCGAAATGACCGGGCTCGAGCGACCATCCGTGCTCGCGCGGTGCCACCAGGTCGGGGTTGGCGACCAGCACCGGACGCGGGCGCTGGCGCAGTGCCCGCGTCAATCGCGCCTGCCGGGCCTCGCTCCAGTCCGCCGCGGACAGCAGAATGAAACCGTCGCTGCGCACGTACCCGGTTTCATCGTCGCCCAGCGGGGTGACGGCCACCGGCAGGTCCGACAGATCCGCCTCCGCCATGGCCATCGCACCCCAGCAAAACCCGGCCCCACCGGGGGGCGCAGCGAGCATGGCACCGGCAACCGCCGGGCCCCCCGCGCCCCCACGGTCCCACCCGACTTCGAGCGGATCGCGGTCCGCCCCCCGCAGCGCCGCGCACAACGCGTCGCGACTGCTGACGATCTCGTCCGTGCGAAAGTCAAACCCGAGACGCCGGTACTTGTCACCCAACGCGCTGGCGGGCACGCTCGCCGCGTTGCTGACCACCATCACGCGCTTGCCCGCCGCGCGCAGCGCCTCGATGCGCCGAGCGGCGCCCGGGATCGCCGTGTCGCCGACGTTGAGCACACCGAAGGCATCGAACAGGAACACGTCATAAACGTCGATCACCGCTTCCAGCGAGTCCAGCCTCCGCCAGTGGTCGCAGAAACGCGCCTGCGGCAAACGGGCGCGAATCGACTCGTAGGCTTCGATCAGTTCTTCGGCTGCATTCATCGAAGGTTTTCCGTGCGGGGCAGGCGACGGCCCACTGGGCCGGGAGAGCGTAAAGGGAGACACAGAAGCATGTGTGGGCAGGCGGTCAGTCGATCAGGCGCTTGTTGGCGTCGAAGAAAGGGTACGGCCCCGCATAGTGGCCGATGAAGACCTGATGACTCAACAAGTGCGTGCCGGTCCAGCGATGCAGCATGAAGGCGGGTGGCTCCATCCGGAAGGCGCTCGGCGCATCCGCTTCGAGTCCGAGCTCGACCTGATGTGCCGGACTGGGCACGGTCATCGCGGGCCGTCCGCCGGCCTGGGCGAGGATCACGCGATGCAGGTGGCCGCACAGGGTCGCGACGACCTGGGGGTGGCGCTCGATCAAGGCGGCGTAGGCCTCGCGGCCGTCCAGCCCCTTCTCGTCCATGTGCGCGATTCCGGTCTCGAACGGAGGGTGATGCATCAACACCACGGTCGGGCGTTCGCGTTGCCCGGACAGCACTGTCTGCAACCAGTCCAGGCGCTGGCTGCACAGGCGACCACCGCCCTCTCCCGGAATCAGGGTGTCCAGCCCGATGAATCGCAGCGGACCGCGATCGACGGCATAGTGCAGAAATCCTTCGCCGGGCAGGTAATCGGCATCGCAAAAGGCCGCACGCATCGCCTCGCGGTCGTCGTGGTTGCCGGCGATGACCAGCATCGGCAGCGACATCGGCGCAAGTAGCGCACGCAGATGCGCGTATTCTTCCGGGTCGCCGCGATCGACCAGATCGCCGGTCACCAGGACCAGGTCCGGGCGGGGGCGAAACGCCGCCAGTCGCTCGACACACGCACGCAGCATGGCCGCAGTGTCGACCTGATTGTAGGCGAGCTTGCCGGGGCGTTTGATGTGGGTATCGGACAACTGCGCGATCAACATGAGACTGCCTCCTCGATCATGACCAGGGCGTCGCGGTCGACGCGGAAGCGCACCGGCTCGCCGTGGCGGAAACCGCGCTGCTCGAAGCTCTCGATGACGATGGGCGCGGTCTCGCCAACGTCCACGAACAGGCGGGTGCGATCGCCGAGGTAGAAGGCCGACCGGATGGTGCCGCGCAGTTCGTGGGCGGTTTGCGCGCCGTCGGCGAGCAGGCTCGCGGCCTCCGGGCGGAACAGGATCTCGGTGGCGTCGTGCCGCACCCCGGCGTCCACTCTGCCGGCTGCGCAGACGAAGACGCCGCTCTCGACGCGCCCGCTGAGCCGGTTCATGGCGCCAATGAAATCGGCCACGAAGCGGCTGCCCGGCCGTCGATAGATGTCGGCGGGTGCGCCGACCTGGGCGATGCGGCCGTGGTCCATGACGACGATACGATCGCCCAGCGCCATGGCCTCGGACTGATCGTGGGTGACGTACACGGCGGTGATCCCGAGCTCGCGCAGCAAGGCATCGATTTCCAGCCGCAGCGTATCCCGCAGTTTGGCGTCGAGCGCGGTGAGCGGTTCGTCCAGCAGCAGCGCGCGTGGTCGTACCGCGAGCGCCCGCGCCAGGGCGACGCGCTGGCGCTGCCCGCCGGAGAGCTGGTCGATGCGTCGTCCGGCGAGATGACTCAGGCGCATCATCGCCAGCATCTCGCCAACGCGCTCGCGAATCTCGCGCGCGGCGAGCTTTTGCAGGCGCAAGCCATATCCGACGTTTTCGGCCAGGGTCATGTTCGGGAACAGGGCGTAGGACTGGAACACCATGCCGACGCGGCGGCGTTCGATGGGGATGCGGGTGACGTCCTCGCCATCGAACAGGACCTGCCCGCCCGGGTCGGGGGTTTCCAGTCCGGCGATCATCCGCAGGGTGGTGGTCTTGCCACACCCGGAAGGCCCCAGCAAGACCAGGGTCTCACCCGCGCCAATGGTCAGGTTCACCGGTTCGAGGGCGACCGTGCCGTCGGCAAAGGTCTTCGCGCAATCGCGCAGGGTGATGGAGAGAGGTTGACCGATTTTCATCGCGCGGGCTCCGTGTCGTCCTCGTCGGCGGGCGGTCTCGACTTCTTCGGTCGCGCCACCACCTGCATCAGTAGCAACAAGGGTACGATCATCAAGAAAAACAATAACGTGTAGGCACTGCCGATCTCCAGCCGCAGCGAAGCGTAGGCGTCGGCGAGGCCCACCGGCAAGGTCTTGGTAAAGGGTGTGTGCAGCAGCCAGGTGAGATTGAACTCACCCATCGACAGCGTGACCACCATCAGCGAGCCGGCGAGAATGCCGTCACGGCAGTTGGGGATGACGATGTCGAAGAAGCGGCGCACCGGCCCCGCGCCCAGCGAGGCGGCGCCTTCTTCCAGCGTGCGCATGTCGATCGCGTACATCACGGCAAGCACGGAGCGCACCATGAACGGCAGCGTGAACAGCACGTGCCCGACCAGGATGAAGCTCCACGACGAACGGAACCCGCTCAGCGCGCCGAAAGTGACGATCATCGCCAGCGCCGTCGCCAGCCCCGGCACCGCGATCGGCATGACCAGCAGCTCCTCGATGAAGCGCGCCAGGCGACCGCGCTGGCGCGCCAGCACGTAGGCGGTGGGAATGCCCAGCACCAGCGTCACCGCCAGGCAGGCCAGCGCCAGCCCCATCGACGCAAACAGGGTGTGCCGGTAGTGCTGCCAGACTTCGCCAACCCACCTCAGCGTCAGGCCGCTTTCCAGACCGACGAAGTAGTTCACCGTCACGCCGGCCAGCATCGACATGATCACCGGTACGATCAGGAACGCGCAGACCAGCAGCGTGAAGCCGAGCTGCAGTGCGAACAGGATCCGTTTGCTCATTGGTTCGCTCCCATCAACCCGCCGCAGCCACGGTGCCGCCGGCCACCGTGCGCGCCAGAGCCAGCACCAGCCAGGTCACCGCGCCGAGCACGAAACTCAGCGAAGCCGCCATGGCGATGTTGGCGCCGAGGGTAAACTCGGTGTAGATCACCATCGGCAGCACATCGATGTCGGTGGCCAGCGTGAACGCCGTGCCGAAGGCCCCCACGGCGGTCGCAAAGCAGATCGCCCCCGCCGAGATGAAGGCCGGTTTCAGCCCCGGCAACAGTACGTCGATCAGCACCCGCCAGCGACTGGCGCCGAGCGAACGCGCGGCCTCCTCGAGGAGTGGGTCGAGCTTGCCCGCCGCGGCCATGATGGTCAGGATGGTGCGAGGAATCGAGAAGTACACGTAGCCCATGAACAGGCCCGCGAGCGAGTAGGCGAACACCAGACGCTCACCCGTAATCATCTCGCTGACCTGGCCGATCAAGCCCTGCCGGCCGGCCAGCATGATCACCATGAAGCCGATGACGACACCGGGGAACGCCAGCGGCAAGGTCATCATCGACACCAGCACCGGGCGACCGGGAAACTGGTTGCGTTGCAGGAACACGCCGGATATGCCGCTGATGACCAGCGTCACCACCGTGGTTGCGGTCGCCACGCCAAGGGTTGCGAGCAGCGAGCGCAGATAGCGCGGCTCGGTCACGATCGCGGTGTAGGCCGCCCAGCCGCTGGCACCGGAGCCGCCGATGAACAACAGTCGGGCCATCGGCAGCAGGAAGAAGGCGGTGAAGAACAGCGCTGTCGGAACGAGCAGCAGAAGGTAAGTTTTACGCATGATCGGGCGGCGCGCCCGGCGCGTGCTTTGCACCGGGCGGCGGGAGGGTACGGGTCCAGGTCAGGTTGGCAGAGCGACAGACTTACTCGACTTCACTACGATAACGTTCGACGATGGCGTTCTGCGCCGCGCCCAGACGCGCCAGGTCGACCGCGCGAGCCCGGGCATAGTCCTCGTCGGGCAGGAAACGCGCCTTGGCTTCGTCCGACAGCTTGTCGACGAACACCGGACGCAGGTAGGCATTGCCCCACATCTGCTGGCTCTGGTCGGAGAGCACGAAATCGAGCACCTTGCGACCATTGTCGCCATTGGGCCCACCGGCGACGAGACCCATCACGTAGGGCACGGTCAGCGTGCCTTCGCTCGGGATGACGAACCGCACCGGCGCCTCATCGGTGTACTGGCCGCGGTAGGCGTTGAAGTCGTAGTCGATGAGGATGGGGATCTCGCCCGAAATCACGCGTGCATAGGAGGTCTGCTTGGGCACGATGGGCTGGTTGCGCTTCAACTCGCGGAAGAACTGCATCGCAGGATCGAGATTGTCGTAGTCGCCACCGAGTGCGAGGTTCACCGCCATGACGCCGATCTGCCCGACTGCCGCGGAGGTCGGATCGAGATAGCCGACCAGCCCGCGATATTCCGGCTTGAGCAGGTCACTCCAGCTTTCCGGTACCGGACGATTGCCGAGTGCGGCGGTATTGACGAACAGGCCGAGCGTGCCGGAGTGAATCGTGAACCAGTAGCCGTCCGGATGCTTGAGGTCGTCCGGAATGTGCGCCCAGTTGGTGGGCTTGTACGGCTGCAGCACACCGGCCTCGACCGCCTGACCAGCGGCGATACCGCCAAGATAGGTGACGTCCGCGACGGGGTTGTTCTTTTCGGTGATCAACGCCGCGATCGACTGGCCGGAGTTCTTGTTGTCCGGCGGCACCTGGATGCCGAGGGTGGCGCGGATGGCACGTAGTTGCGAACCCCAGTCGGCCCATTCTGGCGGGCAGTTGTAGCAGATCGCCCGTTCCTGGGCGAACACGGCGCCGGAGTTGGCGATGGCCGCGACGGCAAGGGCGCCGGTCAGCAACATCCGGTTGAACATATGCTTGGACATGTCTTGCTCCTGTATGGCTTGCAGAGGTTTCAGGGGGAGGAAGGGTGGTCGGCGATCGCGCTGCCCGCGGCATCGCCGCAGAGCACCAGGCGCACGCCGCGATCGCTGAGTTGGCGTGCGATTGCTTCGGGAACCGGGCGGTCGGTGAACACCACGTCCGCCTCGGTGATGTGGCCGCCTCTCACCATCGCGCGGCGGCCAAACTTGGAGTGATCGAGTACCAGGAAGCGCTGGCGGCAGTTGGAGGCAAGCTCCCCGCGCATTCGGACTTCATCAGGATCGAAATCGAGCAGACCACCATCGGCATCGACGCTGGCAACGCCAAAGATGCCGATATCGACCGAGTAGCGCGCAAAGAAGCCATGCGATTCGCCCGCGATGACGTCGCAGTCGAGATTGCGCAGCCGTCCGCCGGCAATCGTGATCACCGTGTCGGGGTTGCGCGACAACACCAGCGCCACGTTCAGGTTGTTGGTCATCACGCGCAATCCGCCGTGATCGACCAGCGCCCGCGCACACTGCTCCGGAGTCGTGCCGATGCCGAAGAACAGCGAACTACCGGCGGGGACGTGGCGGGCAACCTCCGACGCGATGCGTTGCTTGGCATCCAGATGCAGCACCCTGCGCGCCGAGTAGGCCAGGTTCTCCTCGCTGGGCGGCAGATCCACCCCGCCATGGCGACGCCTCAGCAACCCCCGGTTGCACAGCACATTGACGTCGCGGCGGATGGTTTGCGGCGTGACCCCGAACAAGACCGCCAGCGCCTCGATCGGCTGAAAGCCGGATGCACGCACACGGGCAAGAATGGCCTCCGGACGCCCACCGCGGGCGGAGATCGGCAGGGCCGTTTCGGGAGAGGGGATTGCTGCGCTCATGTTCGCTCGAAAACCGATGTGTTCGGAGGCGAACTTTGAACGAGGTGTTTTACGGCGGAGTTACGTTCATGTGAACATTGTGCCGACGACGAAGGGCGTGCCCTGCTCCGGGCAGCGGCAAAGAATAGTCAGCGCCAAGCCTGTGTCGTGCAAGCCACGCAAAGCTTGAAACCATATGTTGGGCATGACGTTAATTCGATTTCGTCATACCTCAAGGACAGGTTAAAGCAGAACAAGTCACTGATAAATATATGTTACTTGATCTCGCAAACTAAAGAACCGTCGTCCATGCCTTGCTGATAGTAACCAGATCGGGCAGCCGACGACTGGGAATCCTGTTGGAACGGGATCAGCGTGTGACTACGTCGAGATGGGCCGGGTTTTGAAGCCCCGGATGAGGCGCGCGCATGACATCGAATCACGGCTGTCACTGCGCTGCTCATGCGCATGAGCCTGTATGTAAAAAGTATAGAAAATCCGGGTTTTTAAATGTCATGAAAGCAGCCATGTTTTCATGTGATGCTCGGTGACGATTTCGTTATATGCCATAAGACTAATTGATCCTCTTCGTAAATATGCTTTTGCGTTGACTTGATGTCATATTAGAATGTAGTATGCATTGTGTGAAAGCTGTTCTCCCGTGCATCATTCAATCCTTTCGTGAGAGACCCCCATCATGAACCGCTCGCTGATCGCCCACACCCCGCTTGGCCAGGCCCTGTGGGCGGTGAGCGTCGAAGGCGGCGAG
>ERZ869909.202-NODE-202-length-89414-cov-9.070531_pt1 | contig 89414 bp, 80 predicted proteins | sample MGYA00520892_ERZ869909 | MGnify/ENA primary metagenome ERZ869909 (study PRJEB32215, sample SAMEA104723947) | bioreactor metagenome | biome: bioreactor; feature: anaerobic bioreactor; material: water | place: China | collected 2015-03-12 ... | reverse complement strand
TTTAGTGATTATGATGTTCCATCCCTACGGGATTTGCAACCATTTGCGCATTTGGGATTCTATACACATTCCGTCCCTACGGGACTAATCGTGCACATGGTTTCTGCACAAAACCCCGGAGGGGTGGCATGTTTATAGAAAAAACACAGAATTAGAAACCATGAGTTCCGCAGGAACGGAACAAACCCGATCTTTGATTTAGTGATTATGATGTTTCATCCCTACGGGATTTGCAACCATATGCGCCTTTGGAATCCTATACACATACCGTCCCTACGGGACTAATCGTGCACATGGTTTCTGCACAAAACCCCGGAGGGGTGGCATGTTTATAGAAAAAACACAGAATTAGAAACCATGAGTTCCGCAGGAACGAAACAACAAATCCTACATAAAACCCACACAATCATGGCCAACACCTACACACAAATCTACATTCATTCGGTTTTCTCTCCCATGAGAAGAGACTGCCTGATACACCCCCAATGGGAAGAATTGTTGTATAAATACATTACCGGAATTGTTCAGAATAATGACCATAAAATGCTCGCTATTAATGGCATGCCCGATCATATTCACATTCTGGTTGGCATGAAACCCACCCAATCCGTATCTGAGCTTATCAGAGATGTAAAAGCAAACACTTCACGATGGATAAACGAAAACAGATTGGTGAAAGACAGTTTCCAATGGCAGGAAGGTTTTGGTGCTTTCTCCTACGGACATTCTCAACTTGATGCTATCATCCCTTACATTAACAATCAAAAGCAACATCATCAAAAACGAACCTTTAAAGAAGAATACCTTGGGTTTTTAAAGAAGTTCGAAGTGGAGTTCAAAGACGAATATGTCTTTAACTTTTTTCAGGATTAACAGGCCATCAACAAACCCTTTGCCCAATATGGAAAACTATATCAGACAGCTTATTGAAGACATCAGAGCTACCCGCCTGGAGATTGTGCAACAAAATGAATTAAAAAGCACTACCGATCCGGAAGATGAAATAGCCTTGGGCGATTTTTCTTTGGTAGAAAAATACATTTATGGTGAGCGAATACCCATTGAGGTTATTACCGGTATAGAAGCAAACCTGCTTCCCCCGGCAGACAAACTTACCCACGACCAAATGGCCGTACTTGCAGAAGAACTTGAAAAGCTTCTGGAAGTAAAGCATTTTGCCCTGGTGTTTCCGGAGAGTTTGCCATTGCATATTCGCTATCCGCTGATCAGGAAATTCTGGAATGAAATGCATGTGGAGATGACCTCCGGTACCAGTCATATTGAGTTTTGCCGGTATGAACCTGACAACTGCCCCTATCCCGACTATTGTCAGTGCAAAGATTTTCAAAACTCCGACGATGAGGAAAATAATACTGACCACTATAATGGGGAAAAAGAAGAAACGGGCTGAATACCCGGCTCAACCCAATCCAATGGCAACGCCTTGGTTTGCAGAATAAAACATCATACACCCGCCCTGAAGGGGCAGATTAAAAATAAAACCGCCAATAAGGTTAACCTGCCCTTTCAGGGTGCAAAACGATCACATGTAAATTGACCCAGGGTGTTGCCACCGGGCTAAAGTATACCGGGCCTTTAGCCCAAAGCGCGATATAGTTGAGAGAAAACGATTAAAAACCAAAATTATATCAACGTACTTATTAATTATTTTGTATTTTCGTCAGTGCACTGATTGATTTTTATTATTATTTATCAGTAAGCTGATAAATAAATAAAGGATATGGAAAATGAGTGAAACATTAGTCTTAAGGTTTCTGGAAAAATACGGACAGACAAAAATTGATCTTGTAAGAGATGAAATGGGTCAGGTGGACTGGTCGAACCGTCTTATTGGCATAAAGGGTAGTCGTGGGGTTGGTAAAACTACCCTGGTACTTCAATATATCAAAAAGAATTATAAACCTGGCAATGAGGTTCTTTATGTAAGCCTAGACCATATATACTTTTCCAGCAACTTGCTGTACGAACTGGCCGATGACTTTTACAAAAAAGGGGGTAAGTTATTGGTTATGGATGAAGTTCACCGCTATGCAGGCTGGTCGCAGGAGATCAAGAACATGTATGATGATTTTCCTGACCTTAAAATGATATTTACCGGGTCCTCACTGTTGCAGCTATCAAAAGCAAAGGCCGATCTGAGCAGAAGGGCTGTAATGTACAACCTTCCGGAGTTATCTTTTAGAAATTATCTTAAGTTTTCGGGAATAGCCGATATTCAACCCATTACACTCAATGCCCTATTAAATGACCACGTGGCAATAGCCCTGGATATCAGCCAGAAAATCAAACCATTGCTGCATTTCTCCAGTTACATCAAATACGGTTATTATCCCTTTTTTCTTGAAAACCTTAAGACATTTCATCAAAAGCTGTATGAAGCCATACAAGTGGCCGTTGAAATAGATATTGCCCAGTTTGAACAGGTACAACCTGCCAATCTTGTTTATGTAAAGAAACTTCTTGATATAATTTCCAGATCGGTGCCCTTCAAGCCTAATTTAAGCAACATAAGCCAACGAACCGGGATCAGCATTAATACCGTAAAGAATTATATTCAATATTTATATAAGGCTAACCTAATAGCATTGTTGCATGATCAGCAAAAGGGGATCAATTCATTGAATAAGCCAGAGAAGATCTACCTTGCCAACCCTAATCTTATGTATTCTCTTGTGGGTGATAACCAGAACCCTGGAAATATGCGTGAAACCTTCCTCCTTTCGCAGCTAAAAAACCATTTCAGGGTAAATGCACATGATATAGGAGATTTTTTAATAAACGAACAATATGTTATTGAGGTTGGAGGAAAGAATAAAAGCCAGTCGCAGATTTCCGGTGTCCCACATGCCTATATAGCTGCTGATGGTATTGAGGTCGGCATAAATAATAAAATCCCCCTTTGGTTATTTGGTTTTCTGTATTAAACCCATAAAGAAAAATGCGCATCACCGGAACCCATTTCAATTACTATTTTATCTGTCACCGCAAGCTTTGGTTGTTTGCCCAGGGCATTCAGATGGAGCATACCTCCGACCTGGTGCTGGAAGGCAAATTGATACACGAAACCAGCTATCCACAGCGTTCCGAACGGTATCAGGAAATAGAGATGGACGGGATCAAAGTCGATTACTACGATGCACGCAACAAAGTAATTCATGAAATCAAAAAATCCGACAAACTGGAAGAGGCCCACGAGTGGCAGCTCAAATATTATATGTATGTAATGCAAAACAATGGCATTGATGGGGTTAAGGGTATTCTGGAATATCCGGCCTTGCGCAAAACACAGGAAGTTTATCTCAGTACGCTGGATCAGCAGCAGATCATGGATTTTCTTTTCGAAATCGGAGCCATTCTCAACCAGGACTCCTGTCCGGAGAAAGTAAAAATTGCCGCCTGCAAGCATTGCAGCTACCATGATTTTTGCTGGATTGGAGAGGAGGACGAGGCATGAGAAAGACCTATTACCTGTTCAATCCCGGACGCTTATCGCGTAAGGACAATACTTTGAAGTTTACACCGGTTGACGAGGAGGGCAACGAACAGAAGCCCCGATACCTGCCCGTGGAAGGCGTGGGGGAGTTGTATGCTTTTGGGGCACTCGATGCCAATAGTGCCATATACAATTTCCTGGGGAAGAATGATATACCGGTACACTTTTTCGATTATTACGAAAACTATACGGGTAGCTTTATGCCCCGCGAGGGTTTGCTATCGGGCAAAATGTTGCTCGCCCAAACACAGATGCACCTCAACCATGGGCAGCGGATGATCCTTGCCCGCAAACTGGTGGAAGGAGCAGCCTTTAATATGATAAAAAACCTGAAGTACTACAACAGTCGAGGTAAGGATACCCAACCTTGCATTGACTTGATTGAAAATTTGCTCCCATGCATCGAACAAACCGAAGCCATTGATCAACTCATGGGTATAGAAGGTAATATCCGGAAACATTATTACGACGGGTTCAATCTGATTGTCAACGATTTCACCATGGGCCTGCGAAGCAAACAACCACCCCTCAACCCGGTGAATGCCCTGATTTCATTTGGCAATATGATGTGCTATGCCCAATGCCTCAGAGCCATACATCAAACACAACTCAACCCCACCATCAGTTTCCTGCATGCCCCAGGCGAACGAAGATATTCACTGGCATTGGATCTGGCAGAGATTTTCAAACCCCTGTTGGTAGACCGGGTAATTTTCAAAGTACTCAACAAAAAGATGTTGCAGGATAAACACTTTGACGAAAAGCTCAACAAGTGCCTGCTCAATGAAAACGGGAAGAAAATATTCATTCAAGCCTTTGAAGACCGCCTTAACGAAACCATAAAACATCGTACGCTCAACAAGAATGTCAGCTACAAACATCTGATCAAACTGGAGTGCTATAAACTGGCCAAGCACATGCTGAAAATGGAAACCTACAAACCTTTTAAGATGTGGTGGTAGCCAGCCATATCAAACATTAATAAGCCAAAATTACGAACCCCGACACAAAACCAAGACCATGTATGTAATAGCCGTTTATGATGTTAATCAGAAAAGAGTGGGCAAGATGCTAAAACTTTGCCGGCAATACCTCAACTGGATACAAAACTCAGTATTTGAAGGCGAGATAACAGAAGTAAAGCTCAAACAACTCATTGCAGCAAGTAAAAAAATCATGGACACGGAAGAAGACAGTTTGATTATCTTTAGTAGCCGGGAAGCCAAATGGCTGGACAAACAAATCGTGGGCAAGGAACCCTCCCCGCTCGACAACTTCCTGTAAAGCAGCACCATGTGATTTATAAAGTTGTCGATGTGCTCCCACTCCCACCCCATAACCGATCTTTGACATCCTGGAATTGAAAAAAGGTACAAAACACCAACTATACAGAGGTTGTCGAAGGCCCATGGTTTTTATACCATTGCCCATCGACAACCTCCCACCCATGTTTTTTCACTAAATAAAACCCCAATACCTTGAAAATCATTTATTTTTTTTGGCTATTTTTACGGCCCCCAATCGTACCATACTGGAATTGAAATTCTGGATTGATAACCGCGAGAGCGTGAACCGTATTCCCCCCAATCGTACCATACTGGAATTGAAATGGGTAAAATTGTCTTTCTTTCCTCGGGTTTGTCGTACCCCCAATCGTACCATACTGGAATTGAAATCTTGCAAGGTTTGAAAAATTCAACGTGAAGTTCCCGCCCCCAATCGTACCATACTGGAATTGAAATTTCGCTCAATTCCACGAACTTCACACCGGAATACGGCCCCCAATCGTACCATACTGGAATTGAAATCAGAAAAAATGACACCTGAAGACAAAACATGGCTGCCCCCCAATCGTACCATACTGGAATTGAAATTAAAAACGCTGCAAAATCCCTGGGTAGCGTTTTCGCCCCCAATCGTACCATACTGGAATTGAAATGGTAGGAATGATTTTACCTTTGAATTGCAAAATGAGCCCCCAATCGTACCATACTGGAATTGAAATCCTCTAACACCCTGGATTCATCCTCCACCCAAATAGCCCCCAATCGTACCATACTGGAATTGAAATGTTATAAGGCGCAATCGCCGTGGGGCTTTCTATAAACCCCCAATCGTACCATACTGGAATTGAAATCCGCAACCGGCTTTTCGCAGGAGTTACTTGAAAACTACCCCCAATCGTACCATACTGGAATTGAAATTGCAGACCTAACAGAAATTATCCCTAACCTGGTCTTCCCCCAATCGTACCATACTGGAATTGAAATTAATAAGGGGGTGAAGTAACGCAGCAGTTGAAAAACCCCCCAATCGTACCATACTGGAATTGAAATGTCGTACTTTTCGTGGTGAGGGCTGTTGCCGGGCTTGCCCCCAATCGTACCATACTGGAATTGAAATAAAATAAGTATGTTTAAAAAGGTGTATGACAAGACACCCCCAATCGTACCATACTGGAATTGAAATCGTCGGCCCAGCTTCATGGCGCGCACGGGCACGGTCCCCCCAATCGTACCATACTGGAATTGAAATTACCTATTTTCAGAATGTACGCATGAAAATAAGGCTCCCCCAATCGTACCATACTGGAATTGAAATTATACACGGCCAGCTGCTTTCCGCGCTCCTCAGCCTCCCCCAATCGTACCATACTGGAATTGAAATACAGGTCAGTCCGTTTATAGACTTTAGATTAGCGGTCCCCCAATCGTACCATACTGGAATTGAAATAAAACATCAGGGAAGAGCAGAAATTCGGCATAAACACCCCCCAATCGTACCATACTGGAATTGAAATTGCCGTCGGCGGTCTTGTAGCGGAATACGGCCTTGTCCCCCAATCGTACCATACTGGAATTGAAATTGGTGAGGAATACTGCCACCTGGCGCAGGCGGCCACCCCCCAATCGTACCATACTGGAATTGAAATCAATGTCATCGGCATAATTGCACTCGATAATCCAGTCCCCCAATCGTACCATACTGGAATTGAAATTGAAAACGGTGATAAGGAACCTCCTTACCCATTACGCCCCCAATCGTACCATACTGGAATTGAAATTGGTTATAAGGGCATAGGCCAGGCTCAGGATGATGGCCCCCAATCGTACCATACTGGAATTGAAATTGATGATCTTGAGCGCGAACTGGAAAAGATAGACAGCCCCCCAATCGTACCATACTGGAATTGAAATATGACCAGCGACAACGGATATACACCTACTGCCTCCACCCCCAATCGTACCATACTGGAATTGAAATTTGGGAACATGAAATACTCCTTCTTTGCTAGTTTGCCCCCAATCGTACCATACTGGAATTGAAATAGCACAAAGGGAATAATCCTTAATCTTATTTTTAACTCCCCCAATCGTACCATACTGGAATTGAAATGAGTATGAGATGCTGAAAGCCCAGTACCTGGACCTGGCCCCCAATCGTACCATACTGGAATTGAAATGATATAAATCAATATCCGTTCACCTGCAAAACTATGCCCCCAATCGTACCATACTGGAATTGAAATACATAAGCGAGGGAGGTTACACCATATCGGTAACCCCCCCAATCGTACCATACTGGAATTGAAATAAATGATGCAACAGCTCGAGAAAAATGTAATGGAACCCCCAATCGTACCATACTGGAATTGAAATAATATTGACCTTAATTATCTGGTAAGAGGGTATAGTCCCCCAATCGTACCATACTGGAATTGAAATTACAATGAAAAACGCACTCGACGTAATCGATATCCTGCCCCCAATCGTACCATACTGGAATTGAAATAGCTCTGCGGCATCGGCCAGCAGTCGAGTAAGCTGGCCCCCAATCGTACCATACTGGAATTGAAATGGGGTCGGTATAGGTGAAGGTGGCTGGCAGTCCGAGCCCCCAATCGTACCATACTGGAATTGAAATTTGAAAAGCTCAATGATAGAGGCAATAAAGCCGCCGGCCCCCAATCGTACCATACTGGAATTGAAATTAAATCGGCCACCACCTCATCTGCCCAGAAGTGGTCCCCCCAATCGTACCATACTGGAATTGAAATAGTATGAGATGCTGAAAGCCCAGTACCTGGACCTGGCCCCCAATCGTACCATACTGGAATTGAAATCCGTAAAGGGTAGTGCAGCTGAAAAGGTCAACGGTATCCCCCAATCGTACCATACTGGAATTGAAATTGGGCAGCGAAATGATTGTGCCTGTAAACCGTATGCTCCCCCAATCGTACCATACTGGAATTGAAATAGCTCTGCGGCATCGGCCAGCAGTCGAGTAAGCTGGCCCCCAATCGTACCATACTGGAATTGAAATGTGTGTTTCAGATATAGCGTAGTATTTTCCATTTTCCCCCCAATCGTACCATACTGGAATTGAAATTCGCGGTCGATGTCGGCAAACCGTTCGCCGGGAGCCACCCCCAATCGTACCATACTGGAATTGAAATTTTATTATGTTTACAATTACATATACTTCCATGATGCCCCCAATCGTACCATACTGGAATTGAAATTCTGAAATAACCTTACTAGTGTTTGACAGTACATTCCCCCCAATCGTACCATACTGGAATTGAAATAGGAAAAGAGCCATGCCGTTCCAGTCGGTGTCGTCGCCCCCCAATCGTACCATACTGGAATTGAAATCGCACAAGCGCTGTTACAAGAAATGGGGTGGCAGCCCCCCCAATCGTACCATACTGGAATTGAAATTTTGTAAAGCTTTTCCAGAGCCAGTTAAAGGCATTGCCCCCAATCGTACCATACTGGAATTGAAATACTGGAGCGGCTTCAACATAACGGCCCGCAAAGACCCCCAATCGTACCATACTGGAATTGAAATTGGGCAAGGGCCTTACCACCACCACCCATGGGGCGTCCCCCAATCGTACCATACTGGAATTGAAATTGCAATACCCAGGGAGCGTACCGTAAGCTTGAGCCCCCCCAATCGTACCATACTGGAATTGAAATGGCATACCGGCCCCCAGCACGTTGGGGTTGAGCATAACCCCCAATCGTACCATACTGGAATTGAAATTTGCTGCCGCCGGTAGCCGCGGGCTGCGACAGTTCACCCCCAATCGTACCATACTGGAATTGAAATGGGTGTTGATGTGTGCCTGGAGGGCTGCTATTACTCCCCCCAATCGTACCATACTGGAATTGAAATGGCCGTGGCTGATCCATCGCACCCCGGCAGCGTGCGCCCCCCAATCGTACCATACTGGAATTGAAATGGGTGGGGCCGTAGCCCCTGGCATTCTCTACGCGGCGCCCCCAATCGTACCATACTGGAATTGAAATAAACTCCATAGCACATCATTCAAAATGACTGCACGACCCCCAATCGTACCATACTGGAATTGAAATATCAAATTTAGAACTTCTTTTTTTTTTTCAGGTAAAGCCCCCAATCGTACCATACTGGAATTGAAATTGAAGTTTTCTGACCAATTTCTAAATGGGTAATGACCCCCCAATCGTACCATACTGGAATTGAAATGTGAAACAAAGGATTACAATATTTTATCATGGGTTTACCCCCAATCGTACCATACTGGAATTGAAATGCGCAAGGTAGAGCAGATAGAAGAAAGCTACAAAACCCCCAATCGTACCATACTGGAATTGAAATGCCAAAACGAAAGGTTCGCACCGATAATTTCTCATCCCCCCAATCGTACCATACTGGAATTGAAATGTGAGATTAAACCCGGGGGTTTATTTTTGCCGGACACCCCCAATCGTACCATACTGGAATTGAAATTGCTGTGCACGCGGTTGGGCTGGGTGGCCTCGCCAAGCCCCCAATCGTACCATACTGGAATTGAAATAGGCATCCAGTATGGTAATAAATCATACAGCGGCACCCCCAATCGTACCATACTGGAATTGAAATTGGCAAGGTCAACACTGTTACAAAAGGAGCTGGAGCACCCCCAATCGTACCATACTGGAATTGAAATGCATAGAATCTATCAATACCTGCTGGCCGGGCAATAGCCCCCAATCGTACCATACTGGAATTGAAATTACAGATGGCACTGCAGCAGGCAGGATTGGCAGCCACCCCCAATCGTACCATACTGGAATTGAAATGAATTTAACGGTTACATAAAGCGGATAAGCTACGGTACCCCCAATCGTACCATACTGGAATTGAAATTAAAAACAGATAGCGATATCAAAAACTGTCTGGTTTCCCCCAATCGTACCATACTGGAATTGAAATTTCGCTAAAGTAGTGGCTACATCTGTGCTTGCCTTAGCCCCCAATCGTACCATACTGGAATTGAAATGCATTTGCCCGGGCTTTATTTCGTATGCCTGGGTTCCCCCAATCGTACCATACTGGAATTGAAATTTAGCTACCAGCTACTTTAAGTTCAACTTTACCGTCCCCCAATCGTACCATACTGGAATTGAAATGAACATGCCCGTATTGCCCCCGAAAAATCGTTTTACGCCCCCAATCGTACCATACTGGAATTGAAATATGATGGACACATTCAAAGACAAGTTTAACCGCTTCCCCCCAATCGTACCATACTGGAATTGAAATGTGTAAAGGACGGTGTAATGACTTTACAGAAAGAAGCCCCCAATCGTACCATACTGGAATTGAAATGGCATATCATTGAGGAGGACTTCTCAGAGTAGGGCTCCCCCCAATCGTACCATACTGGAATTGAAATGGGTAAAATTGTCTTTCTTTCCTCGGGTTTGTCGTACCCCCAATCGTACCATACTGGAATTGAAATGTACATCACATCATAGCACTTCATACCCCTAAATGCCCCCCAATCGTACCATACTGGAATTGAAATGGCGGAGCTTCGCAGGGATTTGGTTGAACAAATACCCCCCAATCGTACCATACTGGAATTGAAATTCCTGCAATCCGCTCGAGCTGTGCAGAACTATCCAGCCCCCCAATCGTACCATACTGGAATTGAAATTAGCGACCTTTAAGGCCGCAAGGTCAAACCGGAATTCCCCCAATCGTACCATACTGGAATTGAAATGCTTTTACGGCGACGAATACCGCTGCGAAATTCAAACCCCCAATCGTACCATACTGGAATTGAAATGCTGAATAGCACGTGGCCAGCGTTAACCGTGCCTCACCCCCAATCGTACCATACTGGAATTGAAATCGAATAACCCAGTCCCACCCCCGGCACCCACCCGTGCCCCCAATCGTACCATACTGGAATTGAAATACAGTTGAAAAACAAAATCCAGGAATGGTCAGGGGCCCCCCAATCGTACCATACTGGAATTGAAATCTTAGAGTCATTTCGATAGACAAGGAAGCACTTGACCCCCAATCGTACCATACTGGAATTGAAATTAACTAAGGTGTTTTTGATCTTGTTTTGCACCTCTGCCCCCAATCGTACCATACTGGAATTGAAATCCAACACCCACACTGGCTGTATATTTGGTGTTGTGTCCCCCAATCGTACCATACTGGAATTGAAATTCGCTAAGTCAGCAGTTGCCACAATGCAGAAAGGCACCCCCAATCGTACCATACTGGAATTGAAATACTGGGAACCGCCGTATTTTGCCACTTAGAGTCATTCCCCCCAATCGTACCATACTGGAATTGAAATGTTATAAGGCGCAATCGCCGTGGGGCTTTCTATAAACCCCCAATCGTACCATACTGGAATTGAAATGAGTAGCAGGTGAGCAGTCGAAACTATCTCTAAAAGCCCCCAATCGTACCATACTGGAATTGAAATGGTATATGCAGTGCAGGATTGCGTGTGATAACATTTTCCCCCAATCGTACCATACTGGAATTGAAATATTAAAACTATTGTTAATCTGTGATGTGCTCTCTTTCCCCCAATCGTACCATACTGGAATTGAAATGCTCTGGCACTTCTTCTGCGATTAGACTTGCTTGCTCCCCCAATCGTACCATACTGGAATTGAAATTGGAAATGTGCAGATTATCGAACCGCTGCAAACTGGCCCCCAATCGTACCATACTGGAATTGAAATATAGCAGCGGCTCCGGCCAACAGCCCCAGCTTGGTTCCCCCAATCGTACCATACTGGAATTGAAATTGCTTACCTTACCAATTTTGAGTTACTACTGTTTGACCCCCAATCGTACCATACTGGAATTGAAATGGGAATAATTGATAAATGGGTATGGCCCAGCCTCTTTCCCCCAATCGTACCATACTGGAATTGAAATTATGAAAGCTAACCATTTAAAAATGAATGTTTCACGTCCCCCAATCGTACCATACTGGAATTGAAATGATAAAAACAGGTGTACAGGCAGTTGCATCCGGTTCCCCCCAATCGTACCATACTGGAATTGAAATTTGAGAAGCTGCAAGGCTTTCGCTAAGATGTTTTGACCCCCAATCGTACCATACTGGAATTGAAATTCAATAGGGGATGCAGTGGTAATTTGATTTTCAGTTCCCCCAATCGTACCATACTGGAATTGAAATAGTAGAACAAGGGGGAGAGTTATTCGAATACAGGTACCCCCCAATCGTACCATACTGGAATTGAAATTTTTATAACGGGAATACTGATTTTTTCGCCGCCGCTCCCCCAATCGTACCATACTGGAATTGAAATGTGATACAAAGGATTACAATATTTTATCATGGGTTTCCCCCAATCGTACCATACTGGAATTGAAATGGAACAAGGTATCATCATCAATTTCCCCTGTTTTAGCCCCCAATCGTACCATACTGGAATTGAAATAGAATAGTATGTGCGAAGGTTGAGAAAAGATGCCCTGCCCCCAATCGTACCATACTGGAATTGAAATTCAAAAAACCCGTCTATAACGGCGTAAATTAACGCGCCCCCAATCGTACCATACTGGAATTGAAATATCATCCGCAGATGCTCAAATCATGGCGAAATCATACCCCCAATCGTACCATACTGGAATTGAAATGTGAGTTTTCGAATGCAAATCGTTGGTTGTAGGGTTCCCCCAATCGTACCATACTGGAATTGAAATCCGGCAAGCTGGCCCCCGACACCATTGCCTACCTGCCCCCAATCGTACCATACTGGAATTGAAATGTGGATTTTGCATTATGGTTTGCAGGTAAAAATATGCCCCCAATCGTACCATACTGGAATTGAAATATGGGCAATGTTGTTTTCACAGTCAAGTTATGGGAGCCCCCAATCGTACCATACTGGAATTGAAATGTGGTATATCAGGAGTACATAATTGCACTATCAGACCCCCAATCGTACCATACTGGAATTGAAATCGAAATCTCTTCAGAAGTAAAACCTCTCAATCTAAGCCCCCAATCGTACCATACTGGAATTGAAATCTTAGAGTCATTTCGATAGACAAGGAAGCACTTGATCCCCCAATCGTACCATACTGGAATTGAAATTTTTATTGACCTTTTTTAGTTCGATTTCTTCTGATCCCCCAATCGTACCATACTGGAATTGAAATACTACGTACGACGATCAAATGAAATATTGTACCTGACCCCCAATCGTACCATACTGGAATTGAAATATATCAACAATACTGGAGCCGGGAGCAGGTAATCGACCCCCAATCGTACCATACTGGAATTGAAATAGGCGATGGGCTTACACAGACCGTCGTTTGAGGGCTCCCCCAATCGTACCATACTGGAATTGAAATTGAAAAATATCTGAGGATTTATGAAATAGAGGTTCGCCCCCAATCGTACCATACTGGAATTGAAATGACACATCAAAACTAAATTATTAAATATGAAAATTCCCCCCAATCGTACCATACTGGAATTGAAATAAAATCCCTTTTCTTTTTCGTACATTTCTTTTAACGCCCCCAATCGTACCATACTGGAATTGAAATGGAAAAAATAAAAGGTAATGGAACAGGCAAAGCAAACCCCCAATCGTACCATACTGGAATTGAAATAGGGAACCTTACAACGGGCGCACAGATAGATCAATACCCCCCAATCGTACCATACTGGAATTGAAATCGGATACTCTATCCTCTAACAACTCTTAGCAAAATATCCCCCAATCGTACCATACTGGAATTGAAATAGACAGGCAAGGAAATACGAGTTAAGCATCGGGCCGCCCCCAATCGTACCATACTGGAATTGAAATTAGTTGTCGCTCTGCACCTGCCAGGGGGCAAACATCTCCCCCAATCGTACCATACTGGAATTGAAATTTGAGAAAAAGGCGGAGGTGAAAGCCCGCCTTTTTTCCCCCAATCGTACCATACTGGAATTGAAATTAGCCACCAAAACCCGCAACTGGCAAAACATGGCACTCCCCCAATCGTACCATACTGGAATTGAAATGAACGATTACAAGGAGCATACGTTTGATGCATTGATACCCCCAATCGTACCATACTGGAATTGAAATAGGAAATCCTTGAAGATGTCGACTTTTTCCAGGCACCCCCAATCGTACCATACTGGAATTGAAATACAGTCTGTTAGCGTGTTTTGAAAAGTTGTGTTTTGCCCCCAATCGTACCATACTGGAATTGAAATTCCTGTAGCCTTTGCCCTGGGCAATGATACGGGCGACCCCCAATCGTACCATACTGGAATTGAAATACGAGAAGTTTAAGGAGCAGTACATGAACGTGCGCCCCCCAATCGTACCATACTGGAATTGAAATATGTTATTCGTGAGTGTTGACGGCTGGAATGTGGAACCCCCAATCGTACCATACTGGAATTGAAATTGTTTTCGCGCAGCTGGTTGATGCTGCGGCTGTTGGCCCCCAATCGTACCATACTGGAATTGAAATATGGTGTAGGGGGTCAGAAAGAATTCATCCTCAGACCCCCAATCGTACCATACTGGAATTGAAATAATTTTGGAAATCATGTCCAAAGTGCGGGCTTCAGAACCCCCAATCGTACCATACTGGAATTGAAATCCGCAAAGCACTACCGATATGAGCATCGGGGTAATCCCCCCAATCGTACCATACTGGAATTGAAATACCACCACCTGAAGCCATGGCAGCAGCGCAGCAATACCCCCAATCGTACCATACTGGAATTGAAATGGAGGTAACCATCGAAACCCTGGTGGTAAACAAAGACCCCCAATCGTACCATACTGGAATTGAAATAGGCGATGGGCTTACACAGACCGTCGTTTGAGGGCTGCCCCCAATCGTACCATACTGGAATTGAAATAGCAAAACGCTTAGATTTTGTACCCGTGATTTAAAACCCCCAATCGTACCATACTGGAATTGAAATAGTGCATGGTCCTTATCGACCAGCTCGGACTCGAAGCCCCCAATCGTACCATACTGGAATTGAAATGGTAAAGAAAATACTTTCAGATATATCAGAGGAAAGGCCCCCAATCGTACCATACTGGAATTGAAATTTAATTCTAACAAACCAGTGCATGACAGTGCAGAAACCCCCAATCGTACCATACTGGAATTGAAATTTTTTTTACATACACATCCTTGTAATCTTCAATTCGCCCCCAATCGTACCATACTGGAATTGAAATAGGCGATGGGCTTACACAGACCGTCGTTTGAGGGCTGCCCCCAATCGTACCATACTGGAATTGAAATAGGGTATCCTGGCAACCAGTGGTATTGGCAGTGTAGCCCCCAATCGTACCATACTGGAATTGAAATCCATTATATTCAACGCCGTGGTGGGAGCTGCCGGAGCCCCCAATCGTACCATACTGGAATTGAAATTGTACAAATTTCGAAAGTTAGATGATTTCAACCAAAGCCCCCAATCGTACCATACTGGAATTGAAATTTGGGTAACGTTTGATTGGCATTCCTTGCATTTGGTCCCCCAATCGTACCATACTGGAATTGAAATTTGCTGCCGCCGGTAGCCGCGGGCTGCGACAGTTCACCCCCAATCGTACCATACTGGAATTGAAATTGATTATCAGCTTGAAGTGAAATATAACAACACAACCCCCCAATCGTACCATACTGGAATTGAAATCTTTTAACTGCACTTGAAGCATTAGGTGTAAAATCTCCCCCAATCGTACCATACTGGAATTGAAATCAGTTTTTCACATCATGGCTACCAGGTTTCGACTGACCCCCAATCGTACCATACTGGAATTGAAATATAAATGTCAGTCCTGGCGTTCCATACAGGATCACAACCCCCAATCGTACCATACTGGAATTGAAATGTAGTATCCCGCCTTTTACATAAAAATTGTCGTTTACCCCCCAATCGTACCATACTGGAATTGAAGCTTTTTCTCCGCCTTCGATAGGGAGTACAATGAGCCCTTCGGCATGTTCATGGACCACCTGACACATTGCTCAGATAATCAACTGGATAAACCGCGAGCTTACGCCCAACATGTTCATGGACCACCTGTCACATTGCTCAGGGTTCTTATATCCCATTGTTCAGTCTCCATTATAATCCGCCTCTCTTACCCTATCCCCCATCCCCCAAACCACTCCCGCCCTACCCGCAAATCTGCTGGGGTATCTCCTGAAAAACCCCTACTTTTGCATTCCTATAAAGCAATCTGATTGATACAAACAACTACAAAACTTGAGCTTCTTGCTCCGGCCCGCAGCCTTGAGTTTGGGCGGGTGGCCCTTGATTTTGGTGCCGATGCGGTATACATTGGGGCACCGCGCTTTGGTGCACGGGCGGCTGCGGGCAATTCGCTGCAGGAGATCGGGCAGCTGTGCCGGTATGCCCATCGTTTTGATGCACGGGTGCTGGTGGCTTTCAACACGTTGCTCTACGAGCACGAGCTGGAGGATGCCCGGCAGATGATCTGGCAGTTGTGGGATGCCGGTGCCGATGCTCTTATTGTGCAGGATATGGGTATCCTGGAGATGGATCTGCCCCCTGTTCCTCTGCATGCCAGTACACAGGCGCACAATGCTTCGGCAGAGAAGGTGCAGTTTCTGGAGCAGGTGGGCTTCAGCCGTGTGGTACTGGCACGCGAATTATCCCCCGACCAGATTGCGCACATCCGAGCCAGCACCCACATTGAGCTGGAGGCATTTGTGCATGGCGCATTGTGTGTATCCTACAGCGGGCAGTGCTGGATGAGTGCCCATCTTGGAGGGCGCAGCGGCAACCGGGGTGAGTGTGCACAATCGTGCCGCCTTAAATTTGATCTGCTTGATACCAGCCATCGCCCCATTGCAAAAGGCAAAAACCTGCTTTCCATCAAAGATATGAACCGCTCGCAGTATATTGCGCAGATGGCACGGGCGGGCGTGTCGTCTTTCAAAATTGAAGGACGCCTCAAAGACCTCGACTATGTAAAAAACATTACAGCCCACTACCGCAGGTTGCTTGACGGGTTTCTGGAAGAAAACTCGGGCTTTGAGCCTGCTTCGCGGGGCAGGTGCGTTTTTCCCTTTGAGCCCGATCCGCAAAAGAGCTTCAATCGTGGCTTTACCTCCTATCTGAAGGGGCAAAGAGAGGAAGACCTCCCATCGGTAAGTCCTAAGTCGACCGGGCAATGGCTGGGCAGTGTGCTGGAAGCAGGAAAAGATTTCCTACGGCTGGAAAGCCCCGTGGAGGTTCACAATGGCGATGGATTGTGTTTTCCTGATGCCCAGGGAGATCTCCAGGGTTTTTTTGTTAACAAAACCGTGGGAGACAAGATCTACTTCCCTCCTCACCTGAAGATCCGGCCAGGCACCCAGATTTACCGCAATTACGACCACAGCTTCAGCAAGATGTTGTCGGGGGTGGAGCAGTGCAGAGGGGTGGAGGTTGAGATGTGCTGGAGGGAGCATCAGGAAGGCTTTTTGCTGGAGGCCTCTACCACCGATGGGGTTTACAAGGCCGAAGCATTTCTGCAAACCCGCTTCGAGCTTGCCCGAAATGCAGATCAGGCCCGGGCTACCTTGCTGTCGCAGCTCAACAAAACCGGCCATACCGGGTTTCGGGTTGCTCATATTGAGCTGGCCTGCAGCCAGGATTATTTCATTCCGATCACGCAGATCAATCAGCTCAGGCGCGAAGTGCTGGAGGCTCTATCGCAACAGCTGGGAAGCAAGTACCAGAGGGCTTCGCGAACCCTTGAAAAAAACAGTGTGCCCTATCCGCAAACCCGGCTCGACTACACGGCCAATATATCCAATTCGCTGGCAGCTTTGTTTTATAAGCGCCATGGAGTAGAGCAAACCGGTCAGGCATTTGAATTATCGCCACCCACTGAGGGGAGTGTGCTTATGACCACAAAACACTGCATCAGGTATGCTATGGGGCAATGCCCCCATCATCAGAAAAACGCAGGCGGGGTGGTGCAGCCTGCCTACCTGAGCTACCAGGGGCACACCTTCAGACTCGACTTCGACTGCACTGCCTGCCGGATGCTTATCCGCTCCTGAGGTACAGCCATTGCAGGGAAATTCTTCCCCTGCAAAATAACCCCAGCCACACATGCCTCTACTTATCCTTCAGGGGATGGCCGCACAAAAAAAGGGAACAGGTGCGATGACCTGTTCCCTCAATGGGAGTAATACAAAGCCGAAGATTATTCTTCGTTCTCGTATTCTTTCAGGATGTCCTTCACCCCGTCGGTAGTAACGCGGCCATAGGTTTTGTCGCCGATGGTAACCAGAGGAGCAAGACCACAGGCACCTACGCAACGCAGGCAGGTGATGGAGAATTTGCCATCGGGGGTGGTTTCACCCACAGGCACTTTGAGGATACGCTTGAACTCGTCGAGGATCTTCTCAGCACCCCTCACATAGCAAGCCGTACCGGTGCAGATGGAGATGGGGAAACGGCCACGGGGCAGCATGGTGAAGAAAGAGTAGAACGTTACTACTCCATACACTTTGGCAACGGGGATATTGAGCTCCTCGGCAACTACCTCCTGCACTTCTGCAGGAAGATATCCGAAGATCTCCTGGGCTTTGTGCAGCACGTTGATAAGTTCGCCAGGATCGTTATTGAAAGTTTTGGCTACTTCCTTAAGCTTCTGCACATCGCTTTCCTTTAGTTTAAGTTTTATCGAAGTCATTATATGTACAATTTTTTTGTTACGAAATAAAATTAACCTTATCCCTCACCCTCCCGTGGAGCGAGGTGCTTCGGGGAGGGTGGGGTCAGTTTATGTTAGTCCAATAAAACCTGCTTATCTTTCTTTGAGTGATAGTGCGTATGCAGGAGTTTGTGGGCCAGTTCGCTTCCGGGCTTACCCAGGAATTCATCGTAAAGTTTGATGATATCGGGGTTCTGGTGCGATTTGCGCAAGGCTTTGCCTTTATCTTCTTCGTAGATGGCCTTTCCTCTGGCTCTGAGGATGGAGCTGTCGCCATGGTGCAGCGGCTGACCACCCCCTCCAATACATCCTGAAGGACAAGCCATGATCTCGATGGCATGGTACTCGCTCTTGCCAGCCTTTATGTCATCTAGAAGTTTGCGGGCATTACCCAGACCGTGGGCTATACCGATCTTGATCTCAACACCATTGAAATCAACAGAAGCCGAACGGATACCGTCGAAGCCACGAAGTGCATCAAAGTCAACCTTTTCGAGCGATTTTCCGGTGTGAATTTCATAAGCGGTACGTGTGGCAGCTTCAATAACACCACCGGTAACACCAAAGATTACGGCAGCACCGGTTGACTCGCCCAGGGGCTTGTCGAAGTCTTCATCGGGCAGGTTATTAAAGTTGATGTTGGCCGATTTGATCAGGTTGGCCAGCTCGCGGGTAGAGATAGAGTAGTCCACATCGGGGCTGCCATCGGTGGCAAACTCCTCGCGGGTACACTCGTATTTCTTGGCTACGCAGGGCATGATAGATACCACAACCATATCTTTGCGGTCGATCTTCTGCTTCTCAGCAAAATAGGTTTTGGCAATGGCGCCAAACATTTGCTGGGGAGAACGTGCGGTAGATGGTATATCCATCATATCGGGATAGTAATATTCGAAGAAGTTAACCCAACCGGGGCAGCAAGAGGTAAGGATGGGGAGTTTTACATCCTTATCGCCATTGAGGTGGCGGGTGATACGGTCGAGCAGCTCTGTACCTTCTTCCATGATGGTAAGGTCGGCAGCAAAGTCGGTGTCGAACACAAAGTGGAAGCCCAGCTGGCGCAGGGCGGCCACCATTTTACCTGTAACCAGTGTGCCAGGCTCCATACCAAACTCTTCGCCCAGAGCAGCACGAACAGCGGGAGCTGTTTGTACTACCACTGTTTTGTTGGGGTTAGAAAGGTCGCTGATAAGCCTGTTGGTGTGATCTACCTCTGTAAGGGCGGCGGTGGGGCAAACAGCCACACATTGTCCGCAGTAGGTACATTCGCTGTGATCGAGATCGCGCTCGAAAGCAGGAGCCACCACAGATTCAAAACCACGGTGGATACCCGAGAGCACCCCTACGGTCTGGAAGTCGTTGCACATGGTTTCGCAGCGGCGGCACATGATACACTTATCCATATCGCGGATGATGGCAGGAGAAAAGTCGGGCTTGTAGGTTGACTTTTCGCCCTGGAAGGGAATATCTCTTACACCCAGTTTAACGGCCATATCCTGCAGGTCGCATTTTCCTGACTTGGCACACACCAGGCAGTCGAAGGGGTGGTCGGAGATGATCAGCTCCAGAACAGTTCTTCTGGCGTTGAGTACTCTTACAGAGTGGGTCTTTACCACCATACCTTCGCTCACGTCGGTGGCGCAGGCAGGTGCCAGGTTACGGCGGCCTTCCACTTCTACAACGCAGATGCGGCAGCCACCAGGCTTATGTTCAATGTTGAGATCTTTCAGGTTCATGTAGCAAAGGGTGGGAATGGTAATGCCCAGCTCTTTGGCAGCATGAAAAATGGTAGTACCCTTGGCAACCTCAACAGTTCTGTTATCTATAGTTAATTTTACGAGTTCCATTATAGTAATTCCTGTTAAAAGTTAATTAAATAACTGCAATTGCATTAAACTTACATTTTTCGAGGCAGGCATTACACTTGATACACAGTGCCTGATCGATAACGTGAACCTGTTTCCTTTCACCGGAAATGCAGTTTACGGGGCAATTGCGGGCACAAGCTGTACAGCCCACGCAGTTTTCAGCAATTACTTCGTAGCGGATCAGGTCTTTACACACACCAGAGGGGCAACGCTTCTCGTTGGTATGAGCCAGGTATTCTTCCCAGAAATTGTCGAGGGTAGAGAGTACAGGATTGGGAGAGGTTTGTCCCAGACCACACAAGGAGGTATCCTTGATAACATGGCAGAGATTGCGGAGTTTTTCCAGATCTTGTTCGGTAGCTTTGCCCTTGGTGATCTTCTCAAGCTCTTCATACAGACGCTTGTTACCCACGCGGCAGGGAGAACATTTTCCGCAGGATTCTTCCACGGTAAAGTCGAGGTAGAACTTGGAAACGGCTACCATACAGTCATCTTCATCCATAACGATCATACCACCGGAGCCCATCATAGAGCCTACTGCCAGCAGGTTGTCGAAGTCGATGGGAGTATCGAGGTGTCTCTCGGTAAGACATCCACCTGAGGGACCACCCGTTTGTACTGCTTTGAATTTTTTGCCGCCCTGGATGCCACCGCCAATTTCGAAGATTACTTCGCGCAGGGTAATCCCCATGGGTACTTCAATCAAACCCACGTTGTTGATCTTTCCGGCCAGTGCAAACACCTTGGTACCTTTTGACTTTTCGGTACCGATGGAAGCAAACCATTGTGCTCCTTTGTTGATGATTACGGGGATATTGGCATAGGTTTCAACGTTGTTTACGTTGGTGGGCTTGCCCAGGTAACCGCTTTGAGCGGGGAACGGGGGCTTGAAGGTAGGCTCACCGCGCAGACCTTCCATGGAGTGGATCAGAGCAGTTTCCTCACCGCAAACAAAAGCACCGGCACCATAGCGGATCTCTACGTCGAAGTCGAAACCTGATCCCAGGATGTCAGTGCCCAGCAGGCCGTATTCGCGCGCCTGGTTGATAGCAATTTTCAAACGCTGGATCGCCAGGGGGTACTCAGCACGGATATAGATCAAACCTTTGGTAGCACCAATGGCATAACCGTTGATCACCATAGCTTCAAGTACGGTATGGGGGTCACCTTCCAGGATAGAGCGGTCCATGAATGCACCGGGGTCACCTTCGTCGGCGTTGCAAACCACATACTTCTGATCGGCGTGGTTCTGACTGGCAATCTGCCATTTCAAACCGGTGGGGAAACCACCGCCACCGCGCCCGCGAAGGCCAGAGTCGATCATCTCTTTGATCACCTGCTCGGGGGTCATCTCCAGCAATACCTTACCCATGGCTTCGTATCCATCGGCAGCCAGGTATTCATTGATATTTTCGGGATCGATCAAACCGCAGTTGCGCAGGGCAATACGGATTTGCTTCTTGTAAAAGCCCATGTGTTTTGAATCGGGAATTCTTTCCTTTTTCACAGGGTCGACATAGAGAAGTCTTTTGACTGCGCGGCCTTTGATGGCGTGCTCAGCAATGATTTCAGGTGCATCCTTGGGAGCTACCTGTACGTAGAACGTATTGTCAGGGATAACCTTTACAATGGGTCCTTTTTCGCAGAAACCAAAGCAACCGGTTGCTACTACCTGTACCTCGTTTTCCAGGTTGTTTTCCTGAACTTCTTTTTTCAAGTTTTCGAAAAGCATTTCGCCTTCTGAGGCATGGCATCCTGTACCGCCACAGACAAGCATATGCATTTTGTATTTAGCCATTCGTTAATTCCTCCTAAGATTTATATTTAGTCAATGGTTTCGTAATTGGTGGGAATAATGCCATCGAGCAATTCACCATTCTTTATGTACTTTTCGATGATGTCGTCGGCCTTTTTCTTGTCAACACCACCAAAAACGATAGGATCCTGGTTAGGCAGCTTCACCTCAACAGTAGGTTCTGCATAGCTGTAACCCATATCTCCGGTTTGAGTAACTATGGCATCGACATTTCTTTTGTCAAGTTCGTCGATCAGAAACTCCATGATTTGCTTGGCCCCCGAGGTGATACCGCTGGTGCCCATTCCTACTTTGATCAGAATCCTGCCTTCAGGGTTTTCACTCTTCTCCCTGAGAGCAATCTGAGACTGAAGATCGCTCTTCATCTTCTTCAAATCGGCTAATGATTTAATTTTTGTCATTTTTTAATCTCCCATTTTAATATTAAAAGAACAAATTGGTATTAATAAATTGGTGTTAATATTTGGTAATTAAGGGTAATCGTTTGCAGCTTGTAGTCTCAAGCAGGAAGCCAAAGACCGATAAAAGTTCCATTACTATACTTTTTCACTAAAAACTTAATATTCTCAACTTTAAACTCTAATCTCTACCCTCTCAACTCCTTCAGGTTTTCCCTGATCATCTCTCTCAGATGCCGTATTACTGCCGGATCGTTCAGAGGCATATCTTCCAGTACCTCTTTCACCTCACGGGTATCGAAAACATAGACCTGGTCGTTTACCGAATGCTTGTAGGTCCATTCGATCCCGGAGGTTCCTCCTACCAGTACCATAATTACTCCGGCCATATCTCCCAGGGGCAGGCAATCAATATGGTTCATGTCGAATACCACCTTTACCAGTGTGCCTTTCCCGGGTTCAGACTGCAGGGTGAGATCGCCTCCGGTCATTTGTGCACTTTGTTTGAAAAGGGGCAAACCCAGTCCTACCTTGCGGGTAGTGCGAGTGGTGTAATAGGGATCTGTAACCCGCTGCACCACTTCTGCCGTCATTCCCTTGCCATCGTCCCGGATGATTACCTCCATTTTTCCACTTCGGTAATCCTGTGAGATCTCAATGGTAATATTCCTGGCACCGGCACTCACTGAGTTTTGCGCAACATCGAGAATATGGAGTGAAAGGTCTTTCATTTATAATTGTAAATTGTTAATTATCAATTGCTGGTTTTGCATTCCATAAGATTTCGCCCGTCACTTTTTACCTTATGATTTCCGTTTTTCTTCCGTTTTCTCTTCTCAGGGCCATCCTTATTTCAGAGAAACTCAGCTCTTCCAATTCAAAAACCGTAATCTGTGTACCCAGTTGTTCGGGCATGTGGGCATCAGAACTGGAAATGAACGTACAATCTTTCAGGTAAGGAAACTTTCTGATGATCTCCTGGGGTGTAGCATGGCGTGATACTTCGAAGGCATCGGTTTTCAGGTCGGGGGGCACAAAGCCCAGCTGACTGATGATGCTGTACTTGGGTCGGTCGATATGAGCCGGAATAAACAACCCGTTCAGATCATGCACCTTTCGTTGGATCTGCTCCAGCGACTGGTTGAGAGCAGAGATCAGCAGTTTTTCTATTTCCTCCACTATCATCTCCTGTTCATCTATCACCACCTGATACCCGAAATATTTGGGATCATTGGGGATATTGGGCAGGTGTGCTTCCAGGTATTGCTGAAATTCGTTCAATACATCATTGTTTTCAAAGAACGCAAGGCAGTGGGCTTCTTCTTTGGTGGTAACTTCGGCACCACACAGGGTAAAGATCCCTTTTTCTTCTGCCAGTTTTTTTATGAGTGGGCCATGCCGTGTACTGTTATGATCGGTAATGCCCAGTATCTGTATGTTGTTTTTTATGGCATAATGCACAATATTGGCAGGGCTCATTTCCAGGTCGCCACAAGGGGAGAGCAGGGTATGAATGTGTAAATCGGCCCTGTATTGTTGCATACACTTTATTTTAGTAATTCATAGAGCTTTCCGGTAATTTCAAATGTACTCATGGAGGTGCCCAGCAGAGGCAACCCTTCTTCATTGCTTTGGGCCAGTGTATCTTCTTCGGGCTGATGATCGCCTACCAGGATAATAGCCGCCAGATCCTTAAGGGAAGCGATGGCCATTACGTTTTTATGTGTTTGCAGTGTAATCCACACCTGCCCTGAGTCGGAATTGCCCATTACATCGCTGAGCAGATCGGAGACATAGCCCCCTGTGATTTCGTTCTGCAGTCCCTGGTTTCCACCATAAACTTTCAGCTGAAGCTTTTCTATGAGTTGTTGAACTGTCATCGCCATGATTTTCTGTATATTTTTATGCCTGTTTTTTGTTTTCGAATTTATCGCGTCCCCAGATGTGTTGCATAATCTCCAGGGTATCTTCACCTTTGAGTTCACCTTCTTTTTCCAGTCTCTTCTGAATATAGATGCACTGTTCTATTCTGGCCTGCCCCTGCACAATGTCCTCTGCCAGTGAGCTGCATTTGGGCGAACCACACAAACCACAATCCACATAGGGCAGAATGTCCATGATCTCGTGCACCTTTTTCATCTTCTTCATGGCTTGTGCAATATCCTCATCAAGTTTTTCCATGGAGCGGGGTTGAATTTCGCCCACAGTAATGTTATCCAGGAGTTTTTCCTTGTACCTTACGATGGGGCCTGGCTGGGTATAGCGCAGGTTATTCTCCTGCTGCTTGCGGCGGGAGCGGGCTGCCCTTTTGCGCATGCGATCAAGGGCATAGAAACGGTTGGTGCTGGTAAGTATTCCTCCGGCACAGCTTTGATCGCAAGCACGCAGCTCCAGGAAATCGATATCATCAGTCTCTTCATTTTCCATCTGTTCGAGAAACTCAATAACATTATTGATCTCATCGATGGCCAGGGTACGACCTGGCATGGCAGAGGCTTCGCCATCGGTGGCCGACCACATAATACCGGTAGGCTTGAGAGGGTCCAGTATGGGCAACTCGCAGGTGTTCTTTCCTACAAAGCCTTGTTTTACACTGGTATAAACTTTATTGAAGATGAAGTCCATATTGATCACTCCCGTGATAGGAGAATCGGGTTCGCCCACAGGGCTTTTCACTGCTGCGATTTTGGCAGCACACGGGGTAACATAAAATATACCGATGTGTTTGGGATCATTGCCCTGATCCACCAGCATATTATGATAGTAGAGAGCGGCCACATCAAGGGGCGCCTTAAGCAACATCAGATGATCGGTAAGGGTTGGAAAGCGCACCTGTATCAACCGAACGATTGCCGGGCAGAAGGTAGAAATGACCGGACGGATATTCTTATGCTCCTCCATGTACTGTATCATACGATCCTTAAGGATTTCCACTCCATGATCCACCTCATACACATGGGTAAAGCCCAGGGAGAGAAGCACACTGGAAACCTGCATCAGGGATATGTCCTCGGGAAACTGTGCCAGCAAAGTACTGGGTATTAAAGCCACCCTGATCTGATATTCGAAGATTTTACGAAAATCGTCCTGTTCTACTATGATTGCACCCACCGGGCAGGCACGGTAGCATTTACCACAATCTACGCAGAAATTGTCGGTAAGCTCAGCTTTTCCCTCCCTGATACGAATGGCCTGGGTGGGGCATACATTCATACAGTGAGAGCAGCCTATGCAGACCTCCTTTCGGAACTTCAACGCATGATGAAAATACTTTGTGCTCACTCTGGTTGCAATTTTTAAAAAATAACCCAACTTCAAACCAATCGCCTACTCTTACCTCTCACCCCCTCACCCCTAAACTCTAAACTATAAACTCTAAACTATAAACTCTCACCTCTCTCCTCTCACTTCCTCCCTTGAAAATACATTGTAATCTGCACTGTGGTACCTTTGTCCACTTCACTGGAGATTTGCAGGTCGTCGGCATTTTTTTTCATATTGGGCAAACCCATTCCTGCTCCAAACCCCATTTCTCTCACGGTGCTGCTGGCAGTAGTATAACCTTCTTTCATTGCCTGATCGATATCAGGAATTCCCGGTCCTTCGTCTACCAGTCTGATGACAACTTTCTCTTCATCAAAATCAACGTATATGGTGCCGCTGTAAGCATGGGCCACTACATTTACCTCGGCCTCGTAGGTAGCTACCACGGTTCTTTTTACGATGCCCAGGTCAACATTGAGCTGTTTCAACATTTTTTTGATCTCACTTGATGCGTAGCCCGCCCTGGTAAAATTGCCACCTTCAATCTGAAACTCAAAATGCATAGAATACCTCCCGGATTAATAAATGGGTTTAATACCAGCCTGATACAGAATACCCGCGGTGCGAAATACAGAATAGGGGCATTCCAGCACAATGATATCATTTTCGCGGGCCAGCTCGATCATCTCTGGGCTAACGGTTTTATTGCGAGCAAAGACAACACAGTGGATGTCTGACATCTCAGCAGTACGCAAGGTCTGCAGGTTGGCAAGTCCGGTAACCAGCAATACATTATCCTCTTTGAGGGTAAGTACATCGCTCATCAGGTCGGATGCACAAGCCACTTCCAGGTGATGATCCTGGCGGTCTTCTCCGCAAATGATCCTGGCATTCAGTATCTGGGCTATCTGGGCAACGGTCATGGGCAATTGGGGTTGATCAATAATGGATAAAAAACTCTGGCACTTGTGCAGCTGGGTTGGGTTGCGTTACCCCTGGAAAAAGGGTTTGGAAACTACCCCATTGCGCTGCAAAGATAAGGTGTTGCAAGGCAAAAACCAAGGATTGTTGTTACTTTATTCACAACTTAAAAACGCCCACCAAATACAGTTTTAGTAAAGCTGTAAGCGACATAAATGTAGACAAACATCGTTTTTTCGAAAAATGGAGGTGTAATTTAGAATCGGTTTAAGTAAACACAAGGGTTTCAACCGAAATAAATGGGGGAATTACTGGTTGTTGAGGCGATTGAGAATCACAGCCAGATCGGAGTAAACAGAGGTATTCTCCACAATAATGTTATCGGGCACCTTGATGGATTGCGGTGTGAAATTCCAGATTGCTTTGATACCCCATGCCACCATCAGATCGGCAATTTCCTGGGCTCTTGCATCGGGGGTAGTAATAATGCCCAGTCGCACATTGTGTTTGCGTGAAAGATCACGGAACTCATCCAGAGGATAAATCTTTACATTGTTGAGGGTAGAATTTACCACCCCAGGGTCTACATCAAATCCTGCTACAATATCAAGTCCGTAATTTTTAAGGCCCTGATATTTGATCAGAGCTTTGCCCAGGTTGCCAACACCAAAGAGAAAGGCTTTCTCCTGGTTATTGAAATCCAGAAAATTTACAATGGTATCGATCAGCTGCTCCACATTGTAGCCAATTTTGGTGCGCCCTTTCACTCCGGTGTAAGCAAGGTCTTTGGTTACCAGGGTAGAGTCCATTTTGAAATTGGCTGCGATCTGGCTGCTGGAAACAAACTCAACATTATTAATGCGAAGAGCCTTGAAAAAACTCAGGTAGCCCGGCAAGCGCCGCAGGGTGGGTTCCGGTATCTGATTCTGTTCGCCTTTTCCGTTTGTGGTCTTTACTCTCATGTCGCTCCAGCTTTAAGGGTTTACAACCTGCTGTATATCTGCATTTTATCGAACAATTAATGCCCGATGGCATTACAGCATTAAATAATTAATTCTTCATTGCAAAGTTACACAAACTAACAACATAGCAAAGAAAAAAATTAATACATTGTTAAACAATTAACATCTCTCAGAAGGTGTGCCAATACAATACTCCTCCTATGCGCTGTTTTTGTGTTGTTTACAAAACTCAAACCTAACTGGATGCTTATTTTCTCAGAAACATAAAGGATTATTTTCTTTCAGAAATAAAAGCAGCCTGGAGTATTTACATACCTTTTTCTTCAAACAAAGAGCATTATTTCAGTTATTGCTAACAATTATAACCGGTAACAAGTTCAACAGTGAGGGTGTATGGGTGTTTAAGGGGGTACAAGGTATGCCGGAGTACCCTGGGGTACCCCGGCATTTTACATATTCAAAGAGAATTACTGCAGACTATCAGTAACGTTTTTTCGGATAATAGTGGGTGTGCAGCAAATCGTGAGATCTGTGCCCCAGGGGTTTGTGCAGGAATGACTTATAAATCTCTGCGACCTCAGGGTTCTCATGCGATTTGCGCAATACCATCTTTTCATCTTCTTCGTAAATGGCAGCCGCTCTCTTCTTGCGGATCTCCATATTGGTGGGAATGGGTTGTCCGCCTCCACCGATACATCCGCTTGGGCATGCCATTACCTCGATAAAGTGGTAGTTGGCGGTTCCGTCTTTTATCCTGTTCATGAGTTCTTTGGCATTGGCAAGTCCGTGTGCAATGGCTACCTTCAGTTCTACTCCTTCCAGGAAGCTCCACTCGGGTTTCACATCCTTGATCTTCACTGCGGCCTCCTTGATCCCTTCCATGCCCCTTACGGGTTTGATGTTGAGGTTTGCAAACGGCACTTCTCTGCCCGTAACGATCTCATAGGCTGTGCGCAGAGCTGCCTCCATAACACCTCCTGTAGCTCCGAAGATAACGGCGGCACCGGTAGATTCACCAAGAATGCTGTCGTACTTTTCATCCTCCAGTTTGCCGAAATCAATTCCGGCCTGCTTGATCATCATACCCATTTCGCGTGTGGTAAGAACAAAATCCACATCCTTGTATCCGCTGCCTCTCATTTCCGGACGATCGGCCTCGTATTTTTTTGCAGTGCAAGGCATGATCGAAACTACCACCATATCGGCCGGGTTTTTATTGATTTTCTCGGCATAGTAGGTTTTAGCCAGAGGGCCAAACATCTGCTGTGGCGATTTGCAAGTAGACAAATTGTCGAGCATATCGGGGAAGATATGTTCCTGAAACTTGATCCAGCCGGGTGAGCAGCTGGTCATCATGGGCAGTGCTACTTCCTTGCCATCAACCAGGGCTTCTTTGAGTCTTGTAAGCAGCTCGGTGCCTTCTTCCATAATGGTAAGGTCGGCAGTGAAATCGGTATCCAGTACCTTGTCGAACCCCAGGCGGCGCAGCGCAGCCACCATCTTTCCTGTAGAGCGGTTGGGCCCCATACCGAATTCCTCACTGATGGCAACCCGTGTGGCAGGTGCAGTTTGAACTACTACAAACTTTTTGGGATCGTAGATGGCATCAAATACCTGGTCGATGTAGTTGCGCTCTACCAATGCGGCGGTAGGACAACGGTTGATACACTGTCCGCAGTTGGTGCATACCACATCGTGCATGGGTTTATCAAGGAAAGTGGAGATCTTCATATCCTTCCCCTTGTGGGCCACTGTAAGGGCACTCACTGCCTGCAACTGGGTACAGGTGCGCACACAGCGCTGGCAACGGATACATTTGGTGTCGTCTTTTTCGATGGAAGGAGAAGAGATATCAGCAGCACGCAGCTTCTTTACATCCAGGAAAAGCTTGTTGCCAGTGCGATACTCATTGGAGAGCTCCTGCAACTCACAGTTTCCGTTTTTGTAGCAGATGGTGCATTCAGCATTGTGCTCAGAGAGAAGCAGTTCGATAACATGCTTGCGCGCCTGGCGTACCTTCATACTGTTGGTAAGTATCTCCATCCCTTCTGAAACGGGCGTTGCACAGGCAGCAGGCAATAGGCGGTTGCCTACCTGCTCAACCACACAAACGCGGCAATTTCCTGCCACACACAAATCGTCGTGATGACAAAGGGTAGGAATTTTAAAATTCAGTTGTTTGGCGGCATCCAATATGGTAGTGCCTTCATCTACCGAAACAGGCAGGTTATTGATTTTCAGGTTTACTTTATATGTGCTCATTTTTTTTCCTTTTAAAAGTTAACATCACAGTGGAGAAGCTAAAACACAAGGTTTTAGTAGATGATTTCCTCCCTGAAATTGTTGATAATGGAATTGAAAGGATTGGGGGCAGACTGCCCGAGACCACATTTGGAAGCAAGCTTCATGGTTTCAGAGAGTTTCTGCAGATCGTCGAGGTATGCGGGTGGCTTGATACCTTTCTTAACAGCCTCAATCCCTTTGAGCAACTGCTGGCAACCTACACGGCAGGGAGAACATTGTCCGCAGGATTCTTCCTCAAAAAACTCAAGGTAATCCGTAAGGATATTGTACATAGACCGGGTGCTGTTGAACAGCATCATGGAACCTCCTGTGGGGATGCCTTCAAATCCGATTACCGTTTCTTTGAAATGCTTACGGGCAACGCAATAGCCTGAAGCACCTCCAATCTGCACCGCCTTGGTATCGCCATCGCCAAACTCATTTACAAAGTCTTCCAGGCTCATGCCCAGCTCAAGCTCATAAATTCCGGCTTTGGGTGTATCGCCCGACACGGAGAACACTTTCGAACCACGCGAGTCGAATGTACCCATCTCTTTGAATTGGGAAGGCCCTTCCTTGGCAATCATAAGGGCGAATACCAGGGTTTCCACATTGTTGATGGAAGTGGGCTTGCCAAGGTATCCTGCGGTGGTTGGGAAAGGAGGCTTGTTGCGTGGCTCACCTCGCTTACCCTCCATGGATTCCATAAGGGCAGTCTCTTCGCCGCACACATAGGCACCACTGCCCGATTTGATCCGGATGGTGAAATCGAAATTCAACTCTTTGAGCCTGGCATGAAACTCCTCTATTACCTTGTAAAGGCTGGGCAGCAGGAAGTTGTACTCTCCCCTGAGGTAAATGTAGCCTTCATTGGCACCGGTAGCTTTACCACAAATGGCCATACCCGCCAAAACCTTTTCGGGTACCTGGGTGAGGATCTCACGATCTTTAAACGTGCCAGGCTCGCCCTCATCGGCATTGCAGATCACGTATTTCTGATCAGATTCTTCATTCTTGGCAAACTTCCATTTCAGTCCGGTAGGAAAACCGGCCCCTCCGCGTCCGCGAAGTCCGGAGTCAATAATATCCAGGATAATTTCGTCCTGGGTCCTTTTGAAAGTTCGGTCGAGGATCTCTACATAATCGATTTTCTCGAAAATAAGATCCACTTTTTTTATTTTGTTTTCCATAATGATTGTGCTTTTGGGATAGATAAATGAAAATAATCCTGGCTTGTACTACTTCTGCTTAAGATATTCCTGGATGACCTCCACAGCCGACTGTGGGGTTACCTCAGGATATACCTCATCATTGATGAGCATCACAGGCCCCTTGTGGCACCAGCCCAAACAATTGGCCTGCAGCAGGCTGAAACGCCTGTCGGAGGTGGTTTCACCAAGTTTGATTTTCAGTGTATCTTCCAGTGCACCAATTACAGCATCCTTCCCTTTCATGTGGCAGGTAATGGTTTTGCATACCCGGATAATGTTGCGTCCGCGTGGCACGGTGTCAAGGAAAGTGTAAAAAGATGCAGTGCCAAAAACATCAGCCGTGCTGATATCGAGTTCTGTGGCAATTGCAACCATGGCCTCTTCCGACAGAAACCGCTCTGACTGTACTACGGCCTGAAGAATAGGCATGAGGCTTTCGCGGCTCTTGCCGTGAACTTCTGCCTGCTTTTTAACAAATTCTTCAATGTTTGTCATAGAATTCCCTTTCTGATTAATTTATGTGTGTTTTGAATAGGTTAAATATTTGGTTTTCACGCCAAATATAAGAAGGGTTTTTCAATTGAGGAATTTTTTCTTTATTAATTTCGCAAAACAACCCTAATTTAGAATGAAACTAAATAATTTTTTCTTAAATGTGTCGTATATTGCCTGTTTATCAAGTATTTAAAAAACAATTACCAATTAATAATTAACCGCATTCCTTCAAGCAGCACAACCTCTGCCGACACATAATGCTTTTGCGGTAAAGAATACCATCCGGCTTGTCTTCTCAACTCACTGGCTGGATTGCGGTTAATAAGAAAAAGCTACCTGCCGGCACAAAAACAAACGAAGAGAAGATAAAAGAGCCCACAAAACCGTATTACACCACTGCATATTATCACCCGAAAAAACCTTAGGTTTGCATAGTCAAAAAAAAACGGGTTAAGGCCTGCAGGCTGCCCCTTTCAGATCAATTACAACCTGTTGCAAATCAGTTTTACTATGGAGATAGAGCCTCAGACGAGAAGATATTTTCTGGCATTGAGTTTTGAAGGTACAGCCTACCACGGCTGGCAGGTGCAACCCAATGCCGTAACGGTGCAAAGCGTTCTGGAGAGTGCCCTGCAAATGCTCCTGCGCCAGCCTGTTTCCCTAACAGGGGCCGGTCGTACCGATACCGGCGTACATGCACGCTCCTATACCGCTCATTTTGATTACATTGCCAACCCACTTGACCCGCAACAACTGATCTATAAACTCAACAGCATTTTGCCTGCTGATATCGCAGTACACTCTCTCAATGAGGTATCTTCTGAGGCTCATGCCCGCTACAGTGCCCTATGGCGCGAATATGAGTACATCATATGCACGCAAAAAGACCCTTTCCTTATCAACAAGTCCTGGCGTATGGAGCGCGAGCTTAATCTTGATGCCATGCAGCAGGCTGCCTCCCTGCTTCTTGAATTCCAGGACTTTGAGTGTTTCTCCAAAAGCAATACACAGGTCAATAATTACTTATGCCAGATCATGGAAGCTCACTGGCGCAAGGAGGGGCATCAGCTGATCTTCTCTATTCGTGCCAACCGTTTTCTGCGCAATATGGTTCGTGCCATAGTAGGCACACTCACCGATGTGGGTTTGGGAAAGATCACCCTCAACGATCTGGTAAAGATCATAGAAAGCAAAAACCGCAGCAAAGCGGGCTATTCTGTGCCGGGCTGCGGTCTTTACTTTATGGGAGCGGCTTATCCGCCTGAAATATTTACCTGAGCTCACCCCGAACCCCCGCCCTGATCCACCTGCCTGGCTGAGGCACATTGGCAATACTCACCACATGGGTATCGAAAAGGTTATTGATCTCAGCAAAGAACTCCTGGTTGCCTGTGCGGTAATACAACCTGAGATGGGCCAGCCAGAAAGGTGCAAAGTCTCTTTGTTCCGTAAAAACACCATCCTCAAAAAGCATGTAGCCTCCCTCCCGCTCTATGCGGCTTATATCGAGCCTGAACCCGCTGTTGCGGTACAGGGGTGCCAGAAGTTGCAGATCCGTTTTCTGCCGGACATAATCCAGAACATAGTTGGAAATAAATTCGCCGGCAGATTTATCGGCTTGCAAATAACTGTAATGGACCGAAAAAAGCAAAGGTTTCGTATCTGGGCTAAGATGCACTGCAGGCGACTGCAGGCTCACCTCCAGCCCTGTGAAGTTTACGCGGGTAAAATTCATGCTTCGCCATATGTCGTCTCCGGGGCTCATAATCCAGTCTATCATATTACTACCCCATCGCCTGAAAAGCGATGTTTCCATTCTCCAGGAACCCCATGAGGTCTTCAGGCCGGTTTCAGCCGATAAAGCTTCCTCTGGCTGCAAACCGGGGTTGCCAGTATTGGATGGGCCCTCATAGAACAAATCGGTAAAAGTGGGCAGTCGCAAGGTTCGGTTGAACGAGGAGTACCACCTGAGCCCGGGTTGTATCTGCCAGCCCACATCAAGCCCCGGGAAAAAAGCAATATCCTTTTCCAGTTGTGGGTTCACCCAGGTGAGCAATCCCCCGGAGAAACTGAGACTACCTATATAATAGGTGTGCTCGGCCGTAAAACTTATCCCTCCTCTTTCGTAGAAATGTGTATATCCACCGGAGGGGTGCCCCATACCTCTGGCGGGTTCGAAAAGTTCCTCACCCAGCACTGTACTGTAAATCTGCTCATGCCGGTAATCGAGCCCCACGGAGGTAATGCCATTGCTCCATTGTTTCTGCCAGGACAAAGATGCTCCGGCTACATCTCCCAGGTGGTAGTTGTGGCCTGAATACCAGGCAGGTGCCTCATTGCGGAAAAGCTCAAACCGATCGTACTGCCTGCGCCAGTAGAGCCTCAGTTTTCCGTTGGGAACCGATGCAAAAGCGAGTTGAATTGAAGCCAGCCCTGTATGGATCTCTTCAAACTGATCAGGAAACCGCGGGGTATAGAAACTGTTGGCACCAAAAGCCTTAGCATTGTAGGCCAGCTGAAAGTCGGCACTGAAGCCCGGCAGTGCTGCATATCCCCTGTAGAAGAGTTGAGCAGAGGAAAAATCGGTATTGTCGGCAAAACCATCGCTGCGCTGGCCCATTGCTGCCAGGTGGTGTCTGAATCGCTCTGTGCCAAACCCTTTTCCTGCACTTATGGCACCGTAGCCATACATACCCCCTTCCAGTGAGTATTCCAGGGGAGCAGTCCCGGGTGAACGGGTAATGATGTTAATGGCACCACTGAACGCATTGGGGCCGAAAAGCCGTGCACCAGGGCCCTGAAGCACTTCTATTCGCTCAATACTCTGCAAGGGCAAGGGAATGTTGAGGTTGTGGTGACCCGTTTGCGGATCGGTAACATTGACTCCATTGACCAGGATCAATACCTGATCGAAAGTGCCACCCCTGATACTGATGTCGGCCTGCATTCCAAACCCACCCCTCTGCCGGATATCTACCGAGCGCAGGGTTGCCAGCAGGCCTGCCAGATCACTGGCGGCAGCCTGCTCAATCTCCGGACGGGAAATTACCTGCACCACACGCATGAGCTCCGAGCTCAATACCGGAGCCAGCCCTGCGCTCACCACTACCTCTTCCAGCAGGAAGACCTCTGCAGAGGCAGGTACCCAGATGGTGTCAGATGGGTTGTTGGAATGAACCGGAACCCACAGGAGCGAACACGTTAAACCTAATACCCCGATACGGATATGCTTGCCCATACTGCTAAAAGCCGCCCATGACCGGCGACTCCAGCGGCGGAAACATATCACACGGGGTTCAAAACGTGCTTGTTTTTCCATAGTTCTGGATCAAAATAAATAAATAATTGATTGAAATTGATGCACAAAAACAGTTCTCAGATCTGTTCAGTGCAATAAGGGCAGGAATGAGTTTTCAATCATCCTGCCCTTACAACAGTTTTGCCTTAAGATGGGTTCAGTTCTGGAGTAACAAACCCTGGTCAGAAGGTATGACCCATTTTATTCTTTTTGGTATCCATATAAAACTTGCTGAAAGGAGAAGCCGGTACAATTATGGGTACATTGTCTGTGATCTCAATGCCATAGCCCGACAAGCCGGTGCGTTTGCTGGGGTTGTTGGTTATGAGTCTGATTTTGGAAACCCCCAGTTGACGAAGTATCTGGGCACCAATGCCATAATCGCGCTCATCGGCTTTAAAGCCCAGTTCGATATTGGCTTCTACAGTATCCAGTCCCTTTTCCTGCAGATGGTAGGCCTTAAGCTTGTTGAGCAGTCCGATCCCTCGTCCTTCCTGGTTCATATACAGCACAACTCCTTTGCCTTCCTCTTCTACCATTTGCATAGCTTTGTGCAGTTGTCCTCCACAATCGCATTTGCAGGAGCCGAAGATATCGCCGGTAACGCAGGATGAATGAACCCTTACAAGCACCTCTTCATCGGGATCCCAGCTGCCCTTGGTCAGTGCCAGGTGGAGCTTTCCATTGGTGGTTTGCTTGAATGCAGTGATTTTAAAATGGCCCCATTCTGTGGGAAGATCAACGGTGATCTCCTGTGTTATAAGACTTTCGGTCTTGATGCGATAGGCAATCAGATCTTCGATGGAGATGATCTTCAGGTCGAATTTTCTGGCAATCTGCATCAGCTCGGGCAATCGGGCCATGGTGCCATCTTCATTCATGATCTCAACAAGGGCACCTGCCGGTTCGAGACCAGCCAGGCGTGCAAGGTCAATTACAGCTTCTGTATGCCCGGCCCTCTGCAGTACCCCACCTTCTCTGGCACGCAGCGGAAAGATATGTCCGGGGCGACCCAGTTCCTGAGGTTGTATGGTTTTGTCGGCCAGAGCACGGATGGTTTTGGCACGGTCGGAGGCCGAAATACCTGTGCTGCAGCCATAACCAATCAGGTCGACAGATACGGTAAAAGGGGTTTCATGCAATGCAGTATTCTGGGGTACCATCAGATCAAGATTGAGCTGATCGCAACGCTGGCGGGTTATAGGAGCGCAAATCAACCCACGGCCATGGGTGGCCATAAAGTTGACTATTTCAGGAGTGATGGTTTGGGCAGCAGCAATAAAATCGCCTTCATTCTCGCGGCTCTCATCATCCACCACGATGATAACCTTACCAGCCTTGATATCCTCTATGGCCTCCTCAATGGTATTCAATTGTATTTCTTCAGGCCTGGTTTCGTTGGGTTGGTTTCCAAACATTTGATTCTATATTTTTTAAAGACTTAAAAAAACCGATGAGCATGGCTAAATTCATGCTGTAAAAATGGGTAACAAATCGCAGCAGCTTCAGGTGCAGCCCCAGCCGTTTGAGCAAAATGTCAGGCAAAGGTACTACAATCAGCGCGCAATGCAGTAGGAAAAGAGAAAAATAAAACGGGCTGAGAAATGCCAGCCATGCATGGGTAGCAAAGGCCAGAATCAAAAAGAACGGCCCCAGCCACCGCAATACTTTATGAGAAATAAAACTGAAAGAAAGTCCAGGACGGGGATGCCACAACATGTGCGAAAATGCCCTCAGATTCTGAAAATTACCCGTTGCGATCCGGATCTTGCGACGGAACTCATCTGTAAGATTATTGGAAACGTCTTCAAAAACAAGGGCATCCAGGTTGTTGATACACTGATAGCCTTTCTCCAGCACTTTCATATTAATGTAGAAATCGTCCACCAGAAAATTGCGGGGTACAGGAGCATACAAAACACGGCGTATGGCAAAGCATCCGCCAAAGGGCCCCATCATGGTACCCCAAAGTACACTTTCGTGTTGTTTGATAGAAACCTCCCTTGATATGTAGGCTTTCTCCTGATAGGATATGCCGCTGGGGTGCATATGGGTATTTATCATTCGGGTATCAACCAAGCCAACATCCTCTTGTTTGAAATACTTTATCAGCTCGAAAAGAGTATTTTCATCCAGCATTACATTGGCATCGGTAAGCACCAGGATATCGCCCCGGGAATGGGTAAAGAGATCGTTCATCACATTGCCTTTTCCTCTTCTTTTTTCGAAGGGAAAAAACCGCAACCCTTTAAATTCGTTGCTTAATTTTTCCAGGATAGCATGAGTGGCATCAGTGGAGCAATCGGAACCCACCAGAACTTCGAGTTTCTTTAGCGGATAAGAAGTATTAAAAACACTCCTGATCTTTTGCTCAATTACAGCCTCTTCATTGTAAGCAGCAATAAGAATACTTACCTGGGGCAGGTTATCATGCAACTGAAAGTAACGGGCCGAGGGTTTCTTTTTTCCTGCCCACACCGAGATCAGCCATGGAAAAACAGCATAGGTGTAAAATATCACTCCCACACTGAGCCAGAATAAAATATACCCTATCCAGACCATTACCTCTGCTTTTTTCGATCCAATTGTATCTGATAAAAGTCAGCGAGCCCGGCTGATATATTGCGGTTATCGAATCTCTCTCTCACAAACCGGGCGGCATTCTGGCCCATTTGATCAAACAGAGTGCGGTTTTTCACCAGGTTGACAACCTGGTCCGCAAAAGCCTCAGCTTCATCTTCGATGACAATATTGGTACCTGGCTCCACCGGTATTCCTTCGGCACCTATACTGGTGGTTACTATGGTTTTCCCAAGAGCCATTCCTTCAATGATCTTTACCCTCATGCCACTGCCCGAAAAAAGTGGAACGATCATAATAGCATGTTCATGGATGTAAGCCCTGGCATCTTCTATCTCTCCATGGTAAATTACATTTCTCTTGCTTTGCAGCAATTGCTGTATCCATGGTGGCGCGTTGCGCCCAGCCACATGAAACACCAGATCGGGAAAGCTGGCCAGCAGCTTGTCCCAGACGTTCTCCAGAAACCACACCAACCCCTCCTGGTTGGGAAACCAGTCCAGGGTGCCGATAAAAAAAGTATCGGGAAACTGCATTCTATGGGGCTCAGGCTGCATCTCATCCATATCAAACCCGGCCGGCACCACATGCACAGGGGTAGTATTGCCTGTGGCAGAAAAATGTGCTGCATCGCGCTCTGTAATGGGGATAAGCACATCATAACTGTTGAGAACCTGCATCTTGAAGTTTTTGATACGACGTGCAAGCACACGCAGGTACCACCTCTTGAACCATGATTTCTCCTGTGCGGCGGTCCGTTCCCATATTTCATGCTCAATATTGTGCGCGCGTAAGGAGATCAATGCCCTGGAATACCGGCGAATTAAAGGTATATACCATGCCATATAAAGCCCTTCCAGCTGAATAACATCGAATTCGTGCTTCGAAAGCAAATCGGTAAGTGCCCTGGAATACTCTTTCCTGAAAAACCTCACGGCATTATAGGGAAGCCTGGAGAAAAGCAAATTGGTGCCGGCAGCAAATACCGACAAAGCGGTATCGATCTCCACATCATGAAAGGTAATGGTATTGCTCAACTCTGCCGGAAGATCTTTCAAACTGCTGTAGTGTTTGCGCGTATTCATTCCCAGCAGGGTAACTTCATGGCCAAGCTTGCTCAATCCGGTTGAGATATTGAGAGTGGCAATTGCACCGCCATCCTTGGGAGGATAGGGTATTTTATTGGTCAGTTGAAGTATCTTCATTCCTTGGGTTTCCTCAGTTTGAACTTAAGGGGCCAGTATACTTTAAGTTTATTGATCCGGGCTATATAACTATCCATATCCATCACTGCAGAGTCGGTAGTGGCCTGAATGATCAGGAGCACTGCTACCGGCAGCAAAACAACGCTCGAGATCCACATACCCTGCCAGGCTTCCAGCACACCTTCCCGAACAAACTTTTCCCCCGTTATGGATACCACATGAAACAATACAAAGAAGAGCACAGAAATTACCACCGGGAGGCCAAAACCACCTTTTCTGATGATGGCTCCCAGGGGGGCACCGATCATAAACAGCACCAGCACCGCAAAAGACAAAGTAAACTTCCGGTGAAACTCGATTCTGTAGCGTGCCAGATGACGTTTGCGACCGCGAAAATCTTCGTGCGAAAACTGCCCACTCTCTTTGATCTGCCTGAGGTTATTCATGGATTGATCCATTATACGCTTCCGATAGTCCACATCGGGGTGGTTTTTCAGGTCCTTGAAAACGGCTCCGGGCATTTCCATAAAATCTGCCCGTGCTGCACTGTCGAGGGTATTGAAAAAATACAACCGCGACAAGGAATTGCGCACAAATTCGCTTTTCCTCTCGTTAAGCACAGTTACAAGGGAATCCTCGAAATGTATCAGCTGGTTGATATTGAGCATTCTGAAGTTTGATCTGAACAGGTCTTCATCGGTACGCGCCAGGGCAAAGGCACTCAGGTCGAATTTGCGCACCTGGCTGTTGAAATAGGTTCGCTGAAAGGGCCGGGAACGGTCGCGTGGATCACGAGGTTCAACATCCTGGAAGTTGGCACCGTTGTAAAGGGTTAGCACAAGAAATTGCCGGTCTTCGGTTACCTGCATGGTACCCCATTCGGCCACAGTAAGGTTGGTATTGCCCCTTCGTTCAGAATGATCGTAGATTTTTATCCGGCGCAGAATGGTGCCATCCTCCTCCTTCTCTTCGGCGCGGATCACGAAGTTGTCGATACCTTTATAATAGATCCCCTCCATGATGTTAAAGGCCGGGCGCTGCTGGCGCACATCAAACAACAAACTCCCCATCTTCAGGTTGGCAATGGGCAATACATTGTTGGAAAAATAAAAAGCTGCCAGCACCAGCCCCAACGATACGATTACCAGGGGCCACATAATACGTGTGAGGGAAATACCTGCAGATTTTAAGGCCACCAGTTCGTAGTTCTCGCCCAGGCTTCCCATGGTCATGATGGAGGAGAGCAATACGGCCAACGGAAGAGCCAGAGGCACAAAGGTAGCCGAGGCATAAAACAGCAACTCCCCTATTATGTACCACTCCAATCCTTTGCCAACCAGATCATCAACGTACTTCCACAAGAATTGCATCAGCAGGATAAACAATGCAATAAAAAAGGTCATTATGAATGGCCCAATGTAAGTGCGCAGTACCAGACTATGAAGCTTTTTCATGCAGGGATCGCTGAACGTTTGCCGGATGATTTGGATCAATTTCCAGGGCTTTTTCCCTGAAAACTTTGCAAAGATACAATTCGCAAGGGATATTTAAGAACCAGCCCGGTTTTAGTTGTGCAAAATTCGACTGTTTGCAGTGTTTTCCATTCAAAAACTAATCCGATAGCCATGTATGGGGCATGTTAATTATGTTTAAATCGGGTAAAAAGCCCATGCCCTTTACGTGTTCTTTGGAGGAAATTCCATTTTTAATTTGTTAGTTTTGAAAATATTATCCAATTACAGGAGCAAAACCGCCCAAATTACATGGGCTGATGATGCCCCAAAATACGATTAACCTATGCTTACATCCATTACCCAATTGCACACAACCGATTTTAAACCTTTTGCAGGAAAACGCTCTTTCCTGACTTTTATGCTACGCGTAAGTTTGTTTTATCTTCTTTCAACCCTTTTGCTTTCTTGCCAAACCACCAGTCGTTTCCATGAGTTTCAGCACAAAGAGGTCCATCATTTCGAAATGGTGCGCATTGGCGGCGTAAAGCAAGCCATACTTATCAATGGAAATAACAAAGACAATCCTGTACTGGTATTTCTGCATGGTGGGCCCGGTTTTCCCATGCTACCCTTCGACCCCTTTTGCGAAAGCATGAAGCAACTGGAAGATCAGTATACCATAGTATACTGGGAGCAAAGAGGTACCGGCAAATCATTCAACCGAAGGATCAACCGCGAAAGCATGAATGTGGATCAGTTTGTGAACGACACACGTGAGGTAATTGATTTTGTGCGCAACAGGCTTAATGTTGATAAGGTATTTCTCTGGGGGCATAGCTGGGGGAGCAATGTGGGAGCGTTGTATGCTGCCCGATATCCCGAAACCCTTCATGCATATATTTCTACCGGGCAAAGCGTTAATCCTTTTGAGAACGAACGACTTGCCTATGAGTTTGTTTTGGAGCACGCAACCCGCGACAACAACCGCAGGGCCTTACGCCAGCTGGCCCGTATTGATACCATGCCCGAAAACTATACCCTTGACCATGCCCTTACCATTCGCAAATGGGTTTACAGGTATGGAGGCATTGTGCACCATAACGACAATGAAAGACCCTATGTAGACTGGAATGAAATTGCCACCATCCTTACCACACCGGTTTACTCGCTGGGGGTACGCATCAATCTTCTGCTCAATCCCTATTTCAGTGCAGAGGTGCTTTGGGAGGATCTCAAGGGAATTGACCTTATCAGCCAGGCTCCTAAAATCGAAGTACCCGTATATTTTCTTGTGGGCAGGCACGACATCATCGTATCGCATGTGCTGGCGCACAAGTATTTCGAACAACTGAAAGCCCCCAACGGAAAAGAGCTGATCTGGTTCGAACAGTCGGCCCATCGCCCCCATGCCGAGGAGCCTGAAAAGTTTCTCAGTATAATGAAAGGGAGTGTGCGCAACGAGTTTAACCCCAGCTTCACCTCAAATTAAGCGGGCATCAGGGCATCAGGATACCCGAAATATGCCAGGAGTTTGTCCAGATAAAACACTTTTATCATTACCTTTACCCTTCTAAACCCAAAAGGGAAGCGGATGTGGTTTAGTATCTTGATAATCTACTACATCCATTGGGATATTTTTCTCCGTAATGAAAGAAGGAAGGTTACTTTAGGCCCCAATGCAGGGCAAAATCAACAACAGCCCTCTCTCATTACCGGCAAACTAAAATGCTTGGGAAATTTATGGATTTGCAATGGTTGATCAATTCTGTTGACGATGTGCTCTGGCTCTACAGCCTTGAGCAGCAGTGTTTTTTGTACATCAGCCCTTCCGTATACAAACTCAGAGGGTTTACCCCACAGGAGGCTATGCAGGAAGCCTTGCATGAAAGTCTGGAAGAGGAAGATTACATGTATGTGGCGAACCACCTGGGCCCTCGCATACAACGTTTTGAGCAGGGCGAAGCGGAGTTTGGTTCCATGAAGACCGAAGTAAGACAAATACACAAAAACGGATCGCACGTTTGGGTAGAAATGTCTACCACCCTCATCAAAAACACTGAAGGAAAAGTGGTGCAGATTGCAGGCGTTTCGCGCGATATCTCCAATAGAAAAAAGCAGGAACAAGTATTGCAGGACACCAAGAGTTTCCTGGAAACCACCTTCAACTTTACAAGTACAGGCATAGCATTGCTGCACGAAAACGGCAAGATCATCAATACCAACAAAGGCTTTGGCCGTATGCTGGGATACCCGCCTGAGTTTCTGATGGGCAAGAGTTTATACGATTTTATTGTTCAAGGCGATGAATCCTGTATCCGTGAGCTTTTCCAACTGGCCATAAAAGAACGGGAGATGGAAAGACAGTCGGAAATCAGACTGGTAAATATTCATGGAGAGATCGTTTGGGGATTGATAACACTCTCGGGGGTACTTTCTGTTCAGGATAATTCCATGCGATGGGTAATACAGATCCAGGAAACCACAGAAAGAAAAAAATCGGACGAAATAATCCGATTGCTCAATGCCGACCTGCAACTCAAAAACAAGGAGATGGAACAACTGGTGTATGTTACCAGCCACGATTTACGCTCTCCACTGGTAAACATAAGAGGTTTCAACCAGGAGTTGAGCTATAGCTTTGAGGAAGCCAAAAAGCTATTCCGGCAGCAATCATCGCAGGAAATGATGGAAGAGTTAGCCAGAATAGAAAAAGATATTCAGGAGTCTTTCCAGTATATCAATATCAGCATCAATAAGATGGACAAACTCCTTGGAGGGTTGTTGCAATACAGCCGACTAGGAAAAAAGATGTCATCGCCCGGAGTGGTAAATATGAATGAATTGATGGCCGATGTGGTAAAGAATTTTGAATACATTATCAAAACGAAAGACCTGAAAATCGAAATAGGCACCCTGCACCATTGCTGGGCCCGCGAAGAAATGATCAACCAGGCCTTTGCCAATCTGCTGGGCAATGCCTTAAAATACCTGGACCCGAAGCGCAAGGGGCACATAAGCATGAGCAGTGATCTTACACACGATTATGTGGTTTATACACTGGAAGACAATGGTATTGGCATTGAACCCGAATATCACCAGAAAATATTCGATCTTTTTTGCCGACTTAACCCCCAGATTTGCGAGGGTGAAGGTTTGGGACTGAGCACTGTAAAAAAAATCCTTGAACTTAACCATGGCAAGATAGGCCTTGAGAGTGAGCCAGGCAAAGGCAGCCGGTTTCTGGTTTGGTTACCCCAGGAAAAAGAAAAAGCGGAAAAGACTGACTAGATCTTTTACCGCTTTTTCAGGTTTTGTTTTAACTACATGAAGAGAATCAAAAACAAAACATTACAAACCAAAAAACAAAAACAAAACAAAACAAATCAAATCAAACCAAATATTTTTAGAGCGTCAGGCTTCCTGGCTAAGGGTAACCCGTTGTATTTTACTGTAAATAATCTGCTTATCGTCATCCAGATTAATCTGAACAATTTTGATTTCGGGAAAACGATTTACCAGATACCCCATAAGTTGGTGGCTAAACTTCTCGGTAATCATCGGCCCCAGCACTACCATATCGTGAGGGGTTTGTTCAATTAATGCACAAAGATGATTGTACCGAAGTGCTTTGCCAACAATTTCAATGAACGGGTTTTCATTTAGGATGTCCGCAATGCCATTTAACATGATATCGCTGCTTTCGGCTATTATAATTTTTGCGTCGGACATATTCGTATTAATTTTAGTCAAATTTACTGTAGGGCAGAAAGATAGCCAACAGTGAAACTACGTGATTCAATATCGTGTTTTACGGAAATTTTACAGGATAAAAACACTGCAATCCATTGCATAAATCTTGCCATAGGTTGCCAAAAGCCCATAAAAAAAGATACTCCAAAGGGAGTATCTTTCTAATAATATTTAAAAACCGAACCAGGATGGGTGAAAAACCCATCGGGGGTCAGATCTCTATGACCTTGTTTTTTATTGCGAACTTGATCAATTCTACTGAGTTTTTCATATTGGTCTTTTGCAGAATATGGTTCTTATGCGACTCAATGGTACGGACACTTAAAAAGAGTTTCTCTGCTATCTCGGAGTTGTTGTAACCCTCGGCAAACAGCTGCAGCACCTCCAGTTCGCGCTTGGTAAGCTGCGGAAGAATATTGTTACTGTTCTGCCGCTTGGTGGCATAGTTCTTTACAATCTCTTCAGAAATGGTGGAATGGAAATAGTTTTTACCCTTCGATACTGTTTCAATGGCCTCAACCAGTTCTTCTGAAGATACATCTTTGGGCACATAGCCATCAGCACCTGCATCAATGGCATCCGAAATATTATTGTAGTCGGAGTGCATCGACAAGATCAGAATTTTAATCTCAGGGAATTTCTTCTTGATGGTTTCTGTCAATTGAATCCCAGACATCTCGGGCATACTGATATCCAGGAGTATGACCTCGGGGGTAACTTTTTTCAGCATTGCCAGTGCCTCTTTGCCACTGTGCGAAACTCCCACCACCTCAATGTTGCGGGCACCCTTCAAAAAAAGGCTTATACAATCAGTTACCAGCTTGTGGTCGTCCACAATAATTACTTGTATTACATGTGCCATTGGCCTTTTTATTAGATAGTAAATAATGGTGAGTGGTAATTTTCTTTGAAGCCCCCCTCAACCCGGGATATCATGCGCTAAAATACAAATAAACAACAACTTTCTTGAAAATACAAATAAAAAATGCTACCTGTATTCAGAAGCACCCGCATCAGGACAAGGTTCGATGTATCAATCCTGCACTGGCCTGTGCTGAAGGCATTACGAGCATATCATTGACAGTAACGTGGGCAGGCAGTGTTGCGCAAAACAGAACACAATGGGCAATATCATCACCTGTGAGAGGCTTAAACCCTTCGTACACCTTTTCTGCCCGTTGGGTATCGCCCTTAAACCGCACTTCCGAAAATTCTGTTTGTGCAGCTCCCGGGCTTACCTGGCTCACCCTGATACCATGTGGCAGCAGATCCATGCGCATGGCTTTGGTCAGGCTGTCTACCGCATGTTTGGTTGCACAATATACATTGCCTTTGGGGTAGGTTTCTCTGCCGGCAATACTACCAATGTTAATAATCTGCCCCTGCCCTTGCTCTATCATGAGCGGCATTACTGCTTTGCTCACATACAACAAACCCTTTACGTTGGTGTCGATCATCTGGTCCCAGTCATCCAGATCTCCATCCTGAATATCAGACAGGCCCAGGGCCAACCCCGCATTGTTAACAAGCACATCGATTTTTCTCCATTTTCCCTCCAGTTTAGAGAGTAGGTTAAAAACAGCCTCACGATCTCTCACATCAAAGACCATAGGCAAACATTCAACCCCCCATTGCTCAGCAAGTTCGCCTGCCAATTGCTCAATTCTCTCGGCCCTGCGCGCATTAAGAATAAGATCAAACCCTGCTGCAGCAAAAGCCTTTGCGCAGGAAAATCCAATGCCACTGCTGGCACCGGTTATCAATACAACTTTTCTTTCCATGAAAAACTTATGTTGATCATTCAAAATTCATCCAGTTTGTCTTCTACCTCCTATCATTGAGGCTGTTGGGCAAAGATATTTCCCGCAAAAACACGGAGAAGCTCTGTTCTTTCTTCGCACCTTGCTCAAGAGAAGTGCAAAGGGGTTTACGAAGAAATGGCCGCAGGGTTATGGTGGTTTATAGTTTAATTTTCATCTTTTGGGGCAATTGGGCCAGATGCACCCATGCAACCCAAAGAAAGGGTAAGGCAGGGATCTTGTATCGAACGATACCTCCATGCACAGGTGTTACCATTCCAACAAAACCCATCAGCAACAAAGCAAATACAAGGCTCAAGACTATGATTGCCAGAGAGTCGAACTTTACTCGCGTAAAGCGTATTGCTGCCCATATTATCAGCAACCATATCAGCAGATTCTCAAGAACTGCCATCAGTACCAGAGGTGAATAAACCTCAAGGGGGTGAGGCCGGAACAAAGCATATACCAGCCCCATAAAGAACTCACGCACAAAAGGCCAGAAACCCACCTCAAGATGCCTGGCATGTATAATACTACCCGCTTCAAGCGTAAGAGATAAATTGACAAAATCATTTTGTTTACGGGCAATGATAGTGGGGAGATCATAGGAAGGGAAAAACCAACCCATAACCAGTGTAAACCCCACACAACCCAACAGTACCAGGGCATATCTAAGTAATATTGCAGTCAGGGGCCGATGGCCTGCCCAGTAAAAAGCAAAAAGGCACGGCACCCAGAAAAGCATAGTATAAGGTTTTAACAAAACCAGAACCAGGGACAGCAATATAAAAGCACTCAAAGGGAGAAATCTTATTTTGCGTTGTTGCACAAATCCATCCAAAAGGAAAGTCCACCAACCCATGGCAAACAACAAAATGCCTTCTTTCAGAATTCCCGAACCCCAGAACAGTAGCGAAGGAAACAGGAAAAAACCCCATGTTAGCCAGGCAATACGGGAGGGATCGCTATGGCGCACAACGAAACGGTACAAGGCCACCAGGCCCGATAGCGACATGAAATTGATGAATATATTGTGAACTCCCAGATGACCCAGTGAAAAAAGCCCAACCAACGCATTGAAACGAATCACCAACCGGTTGTCGTTATACACCGGCGACTCCCAGGGCCTGAACCAAAAACCCATCTGATCATAATACTGGTGCAGATGCCCGGCTGCAGAATCAATACCTGTTACCATTCTCAGATAATCGAGTGGATTCTCCCACAAAGCCCGGTACATGATCATGCCATCGGAAAAGTACTTATGGAAGTCGGCAATCTCCAGCTCATAAATGTGAGTATAAATGGCAATCATGGCAAAGCCAGCCAACACTTTAAGCCCAAAAAACACCAGCAGCCATTGCAGGGATAAACCCGGAATGTTTTTAAAAAACGGCACCCTGACCAAAACATAGCAAAAAACCAGAAAGTAAAAGAGGCTGAGTAAAATCTCCATGTCAAATCAATTGAATTACAGGCATAGCAGTACAAAGATAGAGGTAATGGGCGGAAATTGGTTTCAAAGTCATGAACTTTCGGCCATGAAGACTGTTAGGAGGATAAAAAACATGAATAAAACCCTAATTCTCCCTTTAGTTTTCGTCATGCTGCTGGGCAATAGTTCATGCCAAAATGCAGCTACAAATAATCTTCAAACCATGCAAAACTCCAATCCAAATCTTGAATATGCCACACTGGGTGGCGGTTGTTTCTGGTGCATTGAAGCCATTTTTATGGAGCTGAGAGGCATACATTCTGCCACCAGCGGTTACAGTGGAGGAAAGATTGCAAACCCCACCTATCGGGAAGTTACCTCCGGCCTTACCGGTCATGCAGAAGTAGTACAACTGGGTTTCGACCCTGAGGTGATCTCCTTCAGGGATATCCTTACCATTTTCTTCCATTTGCACGATCCGACCACCCTCAACAGACAGGGTGCCGATGTGGGCACCCAGTACCGCTCTGTGATTTTTTATCACGATGAGCAACAGGAGAAAACTGCTCGTGAAGTATTTGCCGAGATTGATGCTTCCGACCTGTGGCCCAACCCACTGGTTACGGAGATATCGCCCTTACAGGTATTTTATGTAGCCGAGGACTACCATCAGAATTACTATAAAAACAACCCCAATCAACCCTATTGCTCCTTTGTGATCAGCCCCAAACTGGCAAAGCTGAGATCACTCTTCAAAGAAAAACTCCAGTAGGCACTTCATGTTGGCAGCATTGGAGTTCGGTCTGATGGCGAAATAAATAATATGACAATCCCGATTTCACAAACACCACCCGACACTACCCTGATTGTCGGTCAGGGTGTGGCAGGTACTTTACTTGCCTTCAGGCTGTGGCAAGCCAACAAGCCTTTCCTGATCATGGACAAAGGTGCAGGAAAAACCTCTTCGGCAGTGGCGTCAGGGTTGATCAATCCAGTGGTGGTTAAGCATTTTGGACTTTCGTGGATGGCCGAAACTCTTTTACCGGAAGCCGAAGTATTTTATCATTACCTGGAGAAACTTCTGAAAGAGAAGTTCTATTACCCGGTTTCGCTCTTCAGGGTTTTCAATCAGCCTGCACAGCCAGCCCTGTGGAACCAGCGCAGAACCCTTGAGAATGCTCAAAACTATATGGCGCCAGCCACTGTGGTTGCCCCTGTGGGCGTTCATGCTCCCATGGGGGGTGCCTGGATCAAAGGGGCAGCACGCATTGATGTGGAAGCCTTTCTGAAGGCCGCCCGCAGATTTTTCAAAGAAAAGATGTTGCTGATTGAAACCATATGCGATCCTCATCAAATACACCTGCAGGCAAACCAATGGACCTATGAGGGGAAAACCTTCGGAAGAGTAGTTTTTTGCCAGGGAACCCAATCGGCACAAAACCCATGGCTTCAGGGGCTTCCCGTGAGGCCTCTCAAAGGCCAGCTTCTGGAGGTCAGCACTACACAAATAAGCCAGGAGTTTGCCCTGTCAGGCAAAGCTTTTGTACTTCCGCAAGGCAGTAAATCCTTCAAGGTGGGTGCCACATGGGAGCACACCCTTCAGGAAGGTACAACCCCGGAAGCAGAAAGTCAGCTGCTTGCAAAAGCCGCTGAGATGATCGCTCCCTCCTTCTCTCCTGCCCAAATGGAAATAAAACAACGATTGTTTGGTTTCCGCCCTACGGTGCCCGACCGCCGTCCGCTTCTGGGAGAGCATCCTGGCAAAAGGGGATTGTATGTATTCAATGGGTTAGGATCCAAGGGGTATATGCTTGCACCATGGATGTCGTTGCATCTGTTTGAGCATATTTTTTACCAGAAACCACTACTGAGAGAAGTTGATCTGAGACGATATTTAAAGTAAAAGCGCTGACGCAAAAAAGGAATCAAACAGGCGAAATCCGAGTCTCACTGAACACCCTTATTCTCTTTTTTTGAGGGATTTCAATTTATCCACGATATTCTCAGAAGCATCCACAAAGGGTAAAAGAACCAGGTCGGCACCGGCCAGTTCAAGCTCCTTGGCTGTTCGGCCATAATAGGAAGTTACGGCAATCTTCCCCTTATAATCAACATTCCGCAGGTACTTGATCAGTGCCAGATTGATCTGCTTGTCGGGCAGGGTAGAGATAACGCACTGCGAATTTCCGGGGAGGATCTCCATCAGTTCCGGGTCGTCGGCATCTCCATACTGAGCCGAACGTCCTTTTCGGTTCCAGCGCTTTACGGCCCTGGGATCAAAGTCTACCCCAAAAACCTTAAAACCCTTTTCCTCAAGGCTCTTGGCAATGTTGTTGCCGTACATACCAAGCCCGAAAATTATTACGTCATAATACTCCGCCACAACCTTTTCATCGCCAATTTCACGATAAGGCGTTTCCTTTTCAAATATCCTGAGCGCAGGGGCTACCCATTCATAAATCTGGTGCGAATACATGATCAGGTAGGTGGAAATACCAATGGTAAGCAACCCCACCAGGGTGATAAGTCCGAGGGTTTCTTCATTGATCTGACCCAGCGACAAGCCCAGTGCTGCCAGTATCAAAGAAAACTCAGAAATCTGCGCCACATTGAGCCCTGCCAGGAAACCAGTTCTTTTTCGGTACCCCATCAATCCGAGGATAATCATTACAATGATCGGATTGCCGATAAGCACAAACAAGGACAGAATAGCAGCCGGAACAATTTGCTGACCTACCAGCGACAGATCCAGTTGACTACCCAGATGAATAAAAAAGAACAGCAACAAAAAATCGCGCAGAGAGATCAATCTGCCAGAAATCACTTCACGGTAAGGGGTTGAAGCGAGGGATATACCTCCCAGAAATGCCCCTACCTCCTTGCTGAAACCCAGAAAATCGCTAAAAGCAGCCAAAGCAATGGCCCAGCTTAAAGCAAACAACACCAGCAATTCTGGTGTGCGCGCCATAAGAGCTGTAAGACGCGTCATTACATATCGTATGAGCAGTATGGTAAGTATCACCAGTCCGATACCTTTAATGACCACCAGGATGATTTCCTCCATGAGGGAGTAGTCGGAAGCAGTGCCCATGGCAGACAACACAATCATGGCAATGATAACAGCTATATCCTGCACAATGAGAAAGCCAATGGAGATCTGGCCGTGCAACGACTGTATCTCTTTTTTATCGGAGAGTAGTTTTACGATGATAATGGTACTGGAAAAGGTGAGAGCAACGGCAATATAGATACTGGTAACCTGTTCAAAGCCCAGACCCAGACAAATAAAATAACCGAAAACAGATGTAAAAATTACCTGCCCCAGGCCGGTGGCCAATGCTACCTTACCACTGGTGCGGATAAGGCTCACATCCAGTTTGAGTCCTACTACAAAGAGCAAAACAGCAATACCCATTTCGGAAAGCAGGTGTATCTTTTCAACTGATCTGAGCAGATCCAGACCCGACGGGCCTACAATTAACCCCACAGCAATGAACGAAACAATCAAGGGTTGCTTGAGCATTCTGCCTAAAAAACCCACACCAACTGCCACACCCAGCATGGCGGCAAATTCTAAGAAGCTATCCGAAAAAGCATCCATTCCTAAGGTACTGTTTGTTAATTCCCTCGTTGATATTTTTTACAAGAAAGATACAAATTATTACCCAAAGGCTTGTCGGGCTCTTTCCAGAAATTCTTTGCAAATGATGGCATTGGTGGCGATGATCTCCTTGCCAAAGATAAAGTTGTCGTTGCCGCTGAAATCGGTAACTTTTCCTCCGGCTTGCTGCACCAGGAAGCTACCTGCCGCCACATCCCACGGGTTAAGGGCGTACTCAAAAAAGGCATCGAATCTCCCACAAGCCACGTATGCCAGATCAACGGCAGCACTTCCCAGCCGCCTCACGCCATGGGTATTGTGCAGGCACCAGGTAAGCAGCTCAAGATACTTCTCCATTCGCGAATAATCATGGTAGGGAAATCCTGTGGCCAGAAGGCTTTGCGACAAATTCTCACTGCCCGATACCCGGATGGGCTTTCCGTTGAGCCATGCTTTATTATCGCCCCAGGAATAGAAGCATTCATCGAGGTTTATTTCATACACTACCCCCAGCTTCATCTCTCCGTGCTGCATCAGCCCTATAGAAATGCTGAAGCACGGAAGGCCATGAATAAAATTGGTGGTACCATCCAGCGGATCAATGATCCACATCCACTCTTTATCCTCACGTGCCACAGTATTTTCTTCGGTAAGAAAACCTGACTGCGGCAAAAGCATCCTGAGCTGATGCACCAGCTGCTCTTCGGCAGTTTTATCAACATAGGTAACATAATCGTGGGTTCCTTTGCTTAGCACATCCTGGGTGCGAAGCTGATCCACTTCTCCCCTTATAAAGGCTCCGGTTGAGCGTGCAATATCGTTTACCTGCAAACAGGTTTGCTGTAAATCTATAATCATGGTTATCTTTTTTCCTTTTAATTCAAATATGCTTAATGCAAGCTTTTAAACACAACCTACCTAAACCTTGTCATCTGCTAAATAAACTCCATCGCTATCGCAATGGTTCAATACAATTTTTTGGGTAGTATTCACGAGCTGGGCATCGAAGGGTCGTTTGGCTTTGATATAGTTTTCTGTAAAGCCATACATCCAGCCCTTTATATTCTCCTTTTCCCACAACACCTCAGAACAATGACCTTTGTTGGCTTCATAAAAAACATCCTTTTTATGAGCCGAAAGTTGTTGCATAATTTTACTTCGCTGATTTCTTTCGTGCACAGGCACCTGCTGCTGGTATTTCACCGCCCGTGTATTGGCTCGTTCGCTGTAGGTAAAAACATGCACATACGATACATCAGCCTTTCTGATAAAATCGTACGATTGCTGAAACAACTCGTGGGTTTCGGTTGGGAAACCCACAATCAGGTCGGCAGCAATGCAGGCATGGGGTATAAGGGTTTTTATTCTGGCTACCCTTGAAGCAAACAATGCTGTATCGTAGCGACGCCCCATATCCTTGAGTACCTGATCCGAACCAGCCTGCAACGGAATATGAAAATGAGGCATAAGCTTAGGCTGTGCGGCAACCAGTTCAATGATCTGGTCTGAGAGCAAATCAGGCTCTACCGATGAGATACGGATACGATTGATCCCTTCCACCTTGATAAGTTCCTGCAAAAAACCAAGGAAATCCTCTCCATGTTCTTTTCCAAAGTCTCCGATGTTTACCCCGGAGAGCACAATCTCCTTCATATTGGTTTGAGCAATACGGGTGGCAGTTTCTATGGTTTGTGCAATGGTATTGCTGCGGCTGCGCCCACGGGCCAGAGGGATAGTACAATAGGAGCAAAAGTAATCGCAACCATCCTGGATTTTAAAAAAGGAGCGGGTGCGATCGTCCATTGAGAAGCTGGGGATGAATGTATCGGGTTCATCTACCGCCACATCAATCTCAGAGGGGGATCCCTGGCTGTTGGATTGAAGCGTTCTGATATGCTCAAAAAGGTTGAATTTATCTGCATTCCCCAGCACTATGTCAACTCCGGGAATGGCTTTGATCTCTTCGGGGTTGATCTGAGAAAAACACCCGATAACCGCTACATGGGCCTGGGGATTCTTCCTGAGGGCTTGTTTTACCAGGGTTTTACAACGCTTTTCGGCATTGCGGGTTACTGAACAGGAGTTTATCACGTAGATATCAGCAGGCGCATCGAAGGCAACCTGCTCAAATCCTTCATCACCAAACTGACGACTGATGGAGGATGTTTCACTGAAATTCAGTTTACACCCAAGGGTTTGGAAAGCTATTTTTTTCACTATTGATCAATGATTTTTATTTTCAGGAGAGATGCCCGGCACGGAAGGATTGCCCTGTATGGATGCCCTGAGCAGCTGTTAATGCAAAGTTACCAAAAAAAACGCTTAAGCACAATGGAGAGAGTGTGCGTCAGATTTTAACGGGGAAGTTTTGTTGTGGCAAAAAAACCATTTACATTTATACTACCAAACAACGGTTATCATCGATGGAAAGAGTTGCGTCGCGACCCTCAGGTTTCCAGGATGTTTATCAGTATGGGATCAACCTTTTTTACAACACAATTAAAAACCATTTATCCTTTAAAATGATCGAGATGAAAAAGTACTTTGTAGTTCTGTTTTTAACACTGATTATCGCAACCGCTTCTGCAAACAACCCAACTATTCACAAAAACCAAACTCAGGACCAGGATTTTACGGGCACCGTGCTTTTTGGTGCAGGCTTGTACCTGGGTTATTATGGTTATGATTTCCTGGGCACACGCTCCGTCAGCTTCCCTCCCATGACTGCTTACCTGGAGTATGGTTTCCACGAGTTTATAACCGCAGGTCCCTTTGTAGGTTTTGGCCGTTGGGACTATCGCTATTCCAGCAGCGATTTTGCATGGAGTTTCTACCACTTTGGAGGACGCGGAAGTTTCCATCTCACCAATTTGATCAATGAAGTATTGGGGAGCGAGATAGATGCCAGCAAAATAGACCTTTACCTCACCGTGACCACAGGTATAGAGATAAGAAATTACAGCAGCGCGACTTTCCCTGATCTGTATGACAATTCGTGGAGGATCTTCCTGGGGCCCAATTTTGGTTTCCGCTATTACCTTACTGATAACCTCGGTTTGTATCTGGAAGGGGGAAGAGGTGCATTGGGTGCCCTCAGCTTTGGGTTATCGGTGAAATTCTGAAGCTGTTTCAGTAAGCCGCCAGTATTTGTTTGTAGCCCTCATAGCGTTCCCTGAGATTCAAGCTTACTTGATGATCAGCACCACGTATCTCGTCAGATAGTGCTATAGCTTTTTCGAAATACTGCTTACAAAGTGCATATTTACTTAACTTGCAGTATAGATTGGCAAGATGTCCATAGGCATTGCTAAGCTGAACATGTTTTTCGCCGAAATGTTCGTGAAGTATATCAATTGCATGTAGAATGTGGGCTTCTGCTTCTGCCCATTCATTCCGCCCTGAATGCACCAGTCCCAGGGTTTGATAAGTATTTGCCAGAAAGGGATGTCGGTTACCCAAGGTTTTGATATCAAGTTCCAGCGCTTTTAAAAGGTAAGGAAGGGCTTGGTCAAAATTTCCCTGGTAATAAGCCGAATTGCCAAGATTATAAATTGTAGTTGCGGTCCAGCTATGGTTCTCTCCAAAAAGCTTCATATAAAATGCTAGTGCGATGAGGTTTAAGGAATCTGACTTTGCATATTCCTGCAGACGAAAATATTTACTCGCCATATTGGACAATGCGAGTAGAGTTATAGGCTTGTTCTCACCATATACTGCCAGTTTTATTTGGTAGATTTCGTGGTCAATGGCAAGTGCCTCTTCAGGTTTTCCAGTTGCCGACAGCAGCTTAGAATAAAGACCTAAAGCTCTGAGTTTTGTGCTGTTAATTTCAGGACCAAGGTCGTTGCTTATATCAATGGCATCAAGCACCCACGAAATGGCCTGGTCGTATTCTGAAAGATAATGAAATGCAGAGGCAATATTGGTTTTTGCTCTCAATTTCTCTATATGAGGTAAACTTGTAAAGCTGTTTATTACAGTCAGTGCTTTTTCGCTATAGGCTATACTTTCGTGGTATAGCGCCCTATCTGTCAAAATCCTGGCTTTAAGGCTCAGGGACTGGGCATAGTATTCATGGTGATTAGCCATTTTATTACTTTCAAAAATATGAAGGGATTTGTCAATCACACTATCTGCCAATTGTACTTCCGTAGTATTCCTGTAATACTCTGCCAGGTCGCTAAGAATAAAGGCTTTTAGTCGCAGGTTGCGATTATTTTTGGGAAGAAGGGCATTACTTGCCAGGGCTTCCAGGTACAACTCCTTGCCTTTGTGCCAAAAGCCCAATCGGGTATAGATTTTACCAGTTTGATGGTATAGCTCAGCCTGCAATTCAGGTTCATTATACAGACTTTTAATCCGTGGTATGCTTTTCTCAAGAAGATCAAAAACCGTTATCGTATCACCTTGTGTAACCTCAGGATCAACAGCATTAAAAATATCCCAAACATAGGCCAGAATGTTTTCAGATCTCTTTTGTTCCCTGAGCGTCTTGTTGTATTGAATAAAGAAAAAAACCATTGCAACCACAATCAATGCATTCAATGTTGTCGAGAGCCAAATCTTACCCTGATTTCTTAAATAAAACTTTTTGGCGTGATATACCCATCCTGCTGACTTGATTTTAACAGGCTGATTGTCAAGCATGTTTTGCAAGTCCTGAGACATAGCACTTACTGACAAATAACGCTGTGCGGGGTCCTCTGTAAGGGAGTTCTGAAAAATTGCCTTTAGATCTGCTACCAAAAGTGATTTTCGTATACCTCCCACATATCCGTGCGAAAACAAACCTGATGAAAGCTTTTTGTTTAAGGAACCTAAGCCCTGGGCATCTCTGAAATTAAAATTTGTTTCGGTAAACAAATAGAACAACACCATGCCTGCTTTAAAAACATCCGATGCGATGGAAGGTTTTCCACCCACAAACTGTTCCGGTGAGGCATACTGAAGAGTACCAGAAAAGAAAGACTGCTCCTGAGTATCTTCCTGTTGATCAAACAGCAACTGGGCAATACCAAAATCAAGGAGTTTCACATGTCCCATTTCATCAACAAGAATGTTTGCCGGTTTAATGTCATGATGAACAATAAGCTTATTGTGAGCATATTGCAAAGCATCACAAACTTGCAAAAATAGTTTTGTCCGCTGCCTAATGTTCAATTTATTGACTTTACAATACTGATCAATGCTTATTCCCTCAACATATTCCATAACAATAAAAGGATAACCTTTCTCAGTGATTCCTCCATCAAAAAGTCGTGCGATATTGGGGTGGTTTACCCCTGCCAGGATTTGTTGTTCTTGTCTGAATTTTTCCTTCAAAAATTCCTGCTTGCCTTGCAACTTCATAATCTTAAGAGCAACCTTTTGATCAAATTGGCCATCGGTTCTTTCGCACAGGTAAACCCATGCCATGCCACCGTCACCAAGTTTTTTCTCAATCCTGAACTTACCAAATTGGTCACCAGGTTTATAATGACATTGCTCGGAACTACTCTTAAAATGATCCTCGATATTACGATTAAGAGATTCGAAGAATGCATCGGAACGAGGTGTACTTTTCAGCAATTTCAGAAGATAGTGATCCAGGCCTGCAGTTTTTTCTTCTTCGTTGCATTCCATCTGCAACCATTGTTTCCATTCCCCTGCGGGTTTTTCTATAGCTTGTTCAAAAAGCTCTGAGATCCGATCCCAATGAAAGTTTTGATGTATTGCCATAAAATTTATATTTACTGCTCATTGATTTCTACATACAACCAGGCCTTGGCAAGGCTCCAGGAGCGTTTTACAGTAGCAGGGCTGATGTTTAGAGCCAAGGCAGTTTCTTCTATTGACATACCTCCAAAGAACCGGCACTCTACAATTTTCGCTTGCCTTTCATCTTGCATTTCCAGTTTTTTAAGAGCATCATTAAGAAGAAGCAAGTCTTCTGCTGTGGTTTCACTTAACTCCAGATTATTCTCAATATCATGCAAATCTATTTTCTTCGGGTTCTCTCCTCTTTTCAAAGTACGCTTACGCATGGAAGCATTGATTAGCATCTGTCGCATTGCCATAGAAGCAATATAAAAAAAATGTGAACGACTTTTTACATCCGAACTGCTTGTATGCATAAGCTTCAAATAAGCCTCATGCACAATGGCAGTAGTATTAAAAGTATCCATATTGATAAATTGCTGCCTTAGGTAATGAGCTCCTTTTCGCAATTCTGCATATACGATCGGATATAGCTTGTCAAGTGCTGACTTATTGCCATTACTATATTCAGCGAGATACTTTGTTAATTCTTCGGATGTAAAATTTCCCCGGGAACTTGTTTCCATCATTCTCAAAGTTTCTTGATTCGTTAAAACTGACAAAAACCTTCTGCAGGCTTACTTAAAGTTAACTATTTTACTGCAAAAAATGGTTATTAAATGCTATGGCGTATTTTTTTTCAGATAACGTGAGCTATTTTGGTAAAAAAAAAGGTAATTAAAAAAGGATCGCAGGCTTTAAAGCACTCTGCTTAAAGATCGTACCCTTGACCCAATGAATTAACCAAATTATTGCCTAATTAAAAAATATTTTCCAACATAATACAGCAGACACATTTACAACAACCTAAACTCTAATTTTTTATGAAAACGACGAAGCACTTCATGGTTTTATTTTTTACCGTTTTAGGTATGGCCATACTGGTAACATCTTGCAAAAAGGATGACGACGAGAAACTCGCAGAGCCTTTGCTACTTGACTGTAATTCCTTTAAAAATTCTTATGCAGAGAAGATCACCCGTCTTGAAAACAGAGGGGAGGGAATAGATTACATCATAGACTGTGTAATATCTGTTGAACTTGACTTAATTATTGATCCGGGCGTTACCATTGCCTTTACAAACGGATCGGGTATGGTGATACAGCAAACCGGATCAATCAACGTAAGAGGCACCAGCGATAAACCCGTTACATTTACCGGTATGGACAAAGTAAAAGGTTCCTGGAAGGGTATACTTTCTTATAGCGATGATGTTAAAAACCGCTTGGAACATGCAATTATTGAGTATGCCGGAGGAGGCGCCTTTAACAGCAATGGTGATTTGGGTAGCTTAATCCTTTGGGCCGATGCATATTTCAGAATAGAGCATACCACAATCCGTAATGGAGAATCCTATGGCATTAACTGCAATTACTCCCGATACAATATCCAGATTTCAAATACCACTGTCACAAACTGCGGGATGCCATTTAACACAGCAGATCCCAACATCATTAGCAAAATCAGCTCCGTAAATTTTACGGGCAATAGTGTCGATGCTATTAAAATAGGAAAAACAGCTGGGCCATCGTTAGCAGGCACTCATGTATGGTCTGACCTTGGAGTACCTTACCGTATTAGCAATGGATTGTGGGTGAAGGATGCCAGTTTAACAATTGAACCAGGAGTAGTGGTGGAGTTTGAAAACGGAACTGGAATTCGTGTAGGTGACACCGACCAAAGCACACTGATTGCAATTGGCACGCCCACCAATCCAATCATTTTCACAGGTGTGACCAAAGCAGCAGGAGCATGGGGAAAAATTGATTTCCATTTTACTAAATCCCCCCTCAATGAAATCTCGCACGCCATAATTGAATATGGAGGAAATCCAGGCTCATATGGTGTTGTGTACATGTGGGCAAAACCAGTTGTAAAAATCACCCACGTTTCTTTCAACAACATTGGCAGTTGTGCTATTTATGCAGCACCTAATACCTCGAACCCTAATGAGAACCTCACCCATAGCAACAATACCATAAATAACGTGGCAGGTGGCTACTTGTGTGGCGACTAAATGCAAGCGTCATACAACAGTTCCGCAATATCTTTATTTTCAGTCTGGATGGTATCCTTGAATTTGAGTCCATCGGTAAGCATGGTCATACAAAAAGGACAGGAGGTGGCAATAATATCTGTTTTCAGGCTTATTGCCTCTTCTGTTCTTTCCATGAAAACTTCTTTGTTGCCCTTTTCGGCCTCCTTGAACATTTGTGCCCCTCCGGCTCCACAACATAAGGATTTGCTTTTGCTTCGGGGCATTTCTACCCGTATGAGCCCCAGGGTATCCAGGATGTAGCGAGGGGCATCGTACTCGCCATTGCCTCGCCCCAGGTAGCAGGGATCGTGAAAAGTAACCTTCCTGCCCCGCAGTTTCAACGGATCAACTTTTAACCTTCCTGAGCGCAGCTCGAGGCTCAAAAACTGTGTGTAATGCTGCACCTCATAGTTACCGCCTAATACCGGGTACTCATTCTTAAAAACATTGTAACAATGAGGGCAGATACAAACGATCTTTTCTACCTGGTATAGTGAGAAAGTTTCCATTACCTGGGCCGCCTGCATATGAAAGAGCATTTCGTTTCCTGCACGCCTTGCCGGATCGCCGGTGCAGGTTTCCTCCGTTCCCAGAACAGCATAATCGGTTCCCAGATGATTGAGTATTCCTGCAAAAGCCCTCGCCACTTTTTGATAACGCTTGTCGAAGGCTCCGGCGCAACCTACCCAGAAAAGGTATTCGGGTTTACGCCCCTTTGCATGTAAATCGGACATCAGGGGCACTTGTATGGTAGTGGTTTCTATCATGGTATTACATTGTTTTAAAAGGTATCTGCTTCTGTTGAAGTGCAGTTTACTTTGTCCAGTTCAGTCTGTCTTCGTGCGAATATTGCCAGGGTGCACCATTGTTTTCCATATTGGAGAACATCGCATTGAGTTCAGAGGGTGCCTTTGACTCTTCCATAACCAGGTAGCGACGCATATCCACAATGAGAGTGGGGTGATCAATGTTAAGCGGGCACTCCTGGGCACATGCCATGCAGGTGGTACAGGCCCATAACTCTTCCTCCCTGATATAGTCCCGAAGCAGACTTTTCTGATCTGAAAACTCCCTGCTTTTCACCAGATGTGGCCCTTTTTCTTTCATCCGGTTGCGTATATCCACAAAGAGTTTTCGTGGCGACAGTTCTTTACCAGTTATGTTTGCCGGGCATACCGCCGTGCATCGGCCACATTGTGTGCAGGCAAGCGAATCCATGTAATTTTTCCAGGTTATATCCTCCACATCCTTTACCCCGAACCTTGCCGGTGCCGATGTATCGGCTGCAGGCTCTGCAAAGGCGGTGTCGGGGTTCATCATCAAACGTACCTCCTGCTGCACCTGCGTCATATTGGGGAGTTGGGCCAGCGGCCCAAGCCTGCTCAGGAATACATTGGGTATGGAAACGAAAATATGAAAGTGCTTGGAATAGGGCAGAATATTGGCAAAAACAAATACCAACAGAATATGTGCCCACCAGTTGGCCTTGTGCAGAATAAGTGCTGTGTCGGCCATTACCCCTGAAAAAGCCGGAACCAGCAGCGAACTTACAGGAAAGCTTCCGGCCATTTGTAAGGGCTGTGAAAGGATATAAAAAATATTTTTCCCCATAAGGGTAATCATAAGCACAAGAATAAGATTCAGAGCCAGGTAGGCATCATAATGATTGCGGGGCTTAAGCTCTTTGCCATGCAACCTGCTGATATGCAGAAATGCACGTCGAACCAGAAATATCAATACAAACAATGCCACAATGTAAGCAAACACATCGGCCACACCCACCATAAAGGCATAAAACCGGCCCAGGAAAGCCAATGACTTTTCGCCTCCAGATACCCCATCAATGATCATTTCGAAGTTTACAAACTGAATGGAGAGAAACCCCCAGAAAACCATAGCATGCAGAAAACCAGAAAAAGGAAAACGAAAAATCTTGTCCTGAAGCAATGCTGTTTTCAGTGTAATAAGAATTCGTTGTCCGATAGCTCTGATGGGATAGGCGGGATGAGTAAGACGGAAAAAAGCAACAATCCTGCTCATGGTGTAGATAAAAAAACCAATGGCAAGAAGCAGAAAAAAGGTAAATACCAGCATAGTGTGTATCCTTTGGGTTTGGAAAAATATCATGGTCAGAGATTGCAGATACCTGCGAGCCCGACAGCAGAAAAAAGGGTAACCTTACTTAAACGCATGATTACCCGGCAAATATAATAGAAAATCGATCTGATAAGGGAAAAATGTCAGGAACTGTGTAATTTATTCACAGACTGAATAAGCATAGGCAGCACTTCCAGAGCATCAGCCACCATACCATAATCGGCCACTTCGAAAATAGGGGCTTCCTTGTCGGTATTGATGGCTACAATGGTTTTGGAGGAACTCACTCCTGCAAGATGCTGCACGGCACCCGAAATACCCACCGCAACATAAAGGTCTGGAGCAATGGTTTTTCCGGTTTGCCCCACATGCTCTGAGTGCGATCGCCAGCCCTCATCCGAAACGGGTTTTGAGCATGCCAGGGCTGCGTTCAGTTGCTGTGCCAGGGTTTCAAGATGCGCCCAGTTGGAAGGATCGCGCATGCCCCTGCCTCCTGATACCACAATGGAAGCTTCTGTTAAAAGGTTGCCACTGCTGGCCTGGCTTTTCTCTACCAGTTCCATTGCTGCATTTGCAGGCACCTGGGTTTGAGAAAACACCTGGTACTGAAGCTCGGTGGGCTTTTCAATCAAGGGGCAGGCATTGCTGTTGAGGGTAAGGATCTTTCGAGAAGTAAGTATCTGGACCATGGCAAAAGCCTTGCCGTTAAACACCTTTTTCTTCACCCGGAAACCCTGATCGGTGGTGGGTAGGTCCACAACACCTGCAACCAACCCGGCCTTTAACCTTACCGACAATCGCGGTGCCAGTGCCTTACCAAAGGCCGAATTCGCCATAATGATCAGATCAGTTCCTTCCTTTTCCGCAATTTCTGCAATCCATCGTGCATAGGCCTGATTATCCTGCATTTCCAGACCTGGCTCCTGAATGTGTATGCAGTTGGAGGCACCATAACGCCCCATTTTTGCTAATTCATCCTGGCTGACCTTACCAATGGCCAGCAGGGTTACATCCGGAGATATCTGTGCAGCATAAGAAACCAGTTCGCCAGCCTGCTTCTTGAGCTTTCCATCCAGATGTTCTACAAATACTAAAATTGACATACTATTTTGAATTTTTCGAATTTTACAATCTGATTTTTAGAGAGGTATTCATTTCTTACAGGATGTATATTGCTTTGCGCAATCAGAGTACCTTGGCTTCATTCTTCAATGCATTTACCAGGGCATCGGTATCATCGAAAAACCGGCATTGCCCTTTGGCCTGCGGATAAACATAGGTAAGGGTTTGGGTAAAGGCATCTGAACCCTTCGGAGTAACTACTTTAAGAGGTTTGGTTCGCGCCGACATTACTCCCCGCATGGAAGGAATTCTGGGGTCTATGGCTACCCCTTTCTGGCATACGGCAAGAAAAGGGTGGTTTAGCCTTACCTTTTCCCGTCCACCTTCACTCTCACTCACCACAACAAAGCTGCCTTGCTGGCTTTCGATGGAGGATACAGAGGAAACAGAAGGGATATTCAGCAATTCGGCCAACATACCTCCTACTGCAGAGCTGTTGTGGTCGCTCGATTCAATACCGCATAGGATAAGCTGATAGTCTTCCTCCTTAAGTGCCTCGGCCAGTTGTACAGCTACAGTATAGCTATCGGCAGGATCTGCGTCTATGCGAATGGCATCATCGGCACCCATAGCCAGGGCTTTTCGCAGGGTGGGCTCTGCGGAGGCATCTCCCACCAGGGCTACCGTAAGCCGGGCAACACCCGACTGGGCATCTTCTCTTAGTTCTATGGCGCGGGTTAAGCTGAGATCATCCCAGGGGTTGATAACCCATTTCACCCCCTGGGTATCCAGAGCCGACATCTCTCCGCTGAAACGGATTTTTGTAGTTGTGTCTGGCACATGACTGATACAAACGATAATATGCATAATAGTTGGTTTTAGTTTTATCTGCTTATAATCAAAGATAACAGAATTTTTCATGTATGCAATCTATATTTCTGTTTTTTTCCACAACAAAACCAGCCTGCAGGCTCCACCATTCCGTATCCTGATTAGCCGGAAGGATGGGATTTGTTTGGGGATGGATATGACACTTTCGGGCGATTTTTGTTACTTTTACCACCGAAACAATAAGGTATTTTGCCAGGCAATTCCCGGAAATGTGTCAGCTCCCGGCTGATGTTTCTGGTGGTTTTGCTGCTCATTGGAAAACAAACAACGGATGTACAAAAGGATGTTACTTTTAATTGCCCTTATGCTGACAGGGGCATTTTCAGCTTTTTCGCAAAGCATTATCATCAATGAGGTAATGGCCTCCAACTCACAAACCATTGCCGACGAAGATGGCGACTATGCCGACTGGATCGAGTTGCATAATACAGGTGCCACTTCTGTTAACCTCGAAGGGTTTGGTTTATCTGACGATTACGAAAACCCTTTTCGATGGGTTTTTCCGCAGGTAGAAATTGCACCGGGAGGGTTTCTGCTCGTGTGGGCTTCGGGGAAGAACCGCACCCAACCCTCATCTCCTCTGCATACCAACTTCAGCATAAGCGCCTCGGGAGAGGAAATATTGCTGAGCCACCCCGATGGAGCACTTATCGATGAGCTTATCCCTACTCCTATTCCCACCGATATGAGCACAGGACGCAAACCCGGGGCTGGCAATCAATGGTTCTTTTTCGATGATCCCACACCCGGTGCTGCCAACACCACCCATGCCTGGAATGGACTGGCCCCGGAACCCATTTTCTCACATCCTTCCGGATTTTATGCCAACCCCTTTGACCTGCAGGTAAGCACTACACTGGATGGAGCCCAGATTTACTATACCCTCGACGGATCTGAACCCACCACAAGCTCCGCCCTGTATACCAGTGCTCTCACCATTGACTCGCGTCAGGGTACGCCTAACGACATTTCCATGATCCCCACTAATTTTACCGATCCGGGTCCACCCTACTTCGAAGGCTGGCAAACACCCAATGGCGAAGTGTTTAAGGTTAATGTAATCCGGGCCAGTGTTGTTAAAGAGAACTATCTGCCCAGGCAGCCCTCAACCTACTACTTCATGGTTGATCCTTTGGCTGAAAACAGGTACTCGCTGCCCGTATTTTTCCTGGCCACCCATCGCGACAACTTTTTCGATCCCGAAATAGGTATATACATTCCGGGCAACCACAACAATATGTTTCAGCGGGGCCCTGAGTGGGAGCGGCCCATACATCTTGCGTTTTTTGAAGCAGACGGAAGCTTTGCTTTCCAGGCCGACATGGGTGTTCGCCTGCATGGAGGTACAACCCGAAGCAGACCCCGAAAGTCACTACGATTGTATGCCAGGGGCGAATATGGCACCAGCTGGATAGAGTATCCTCTTTTCCCTGAAAAAAATATTGGCCAGTACAAGCGATTTCTGCTTCGCAACTCGGGCAACGACTGGGATCAATCCATCTTCAGGGATGGGTTTATGCAGTACATTTCGCGCAACCTGAATGTGGGAAGCCAGTATTACAGGCCTGCGGTAGTGTTTCTCAATGGAGAGTACTGGGGTATACATAATCTTCGCGATCGCTATGACCACCATTACATTTACAGCCATTTCGGGCTGCAGGAGCATGAGTTTACAGCCATGGAAAACAATTCCGTTTTTGCCTACGGAGACCCGGGCGGAACAGGCCATTACAACAGCATGCGTTCCTTTATCAATGGCAACAGCATGACCAATGCATCCAATTATGCTTATGTAAACACACAGATGGATGTAGAGAGTTTCATTGACGCTCAAATTGCCAATATTTACTCCATGAACACCGATTGGCCCGGCAATAACCTCAACTACTGGAGGCGCAATATTACCTTCAACCCTGATGCCCCTGCAGGGCTCGACGGACGGTGGCGGTGGAACCTGCTGGATATGGATTTCGGGTTTGGGCTCGATTTCTTCTATGTGCCGGGAGTAAACCAGGGTGCTTCACACAATACACTGGCTATGGCTATGGATCCTAACGGACCGGGCTGGCCCAATCCACCCTGGTCGACCTTTTTGTTGCGCAGGCTCTCTACCAATGAAAACTTCCGCAACGACTTCATCAACCGGTTTGCTGATCTGCTGAACACCTCATTCAGTGCCAACCGCATAACCCATGTTATCGACAGCCTGGAAGCCGTTCTTCTGCCAGAGATGACCGAGCACATTGACCGCTGGCGACGCCCCACCAGCATTGCCCACTGGCAGCAACAGGTACAACGTATGCGAACCTTTGGACAACAGCGCCCCGCATTCATGCGACAACACATTCGCAACCAGTTTAACCTGGCCGGCACCTATACCTTGCAACTGAGCGTTAATGATACGCAGATGGGCTCGGTAGCGCTCAATACTATTGAGCCCAATCTCACCGATATATGGTCGGGGGTTTATTTCAGAGGAGTACCTGTAAAACTTGTTGCAAAGCCCAAACATGGCTATGTATTTTCTCACTGGAGCGGAAGCCATAGTGGTACCCAGGGAGATATTCAGCTCAACTTTACTGCCGATGCCAGCCTTACGGCCCATTTCATGGTAAATCCCGACTTCCCGGGCGATGAGCTGAACCCTGCGGCCTATAAGCTTATGAAAGGACCCTACACTTTCGGCTATTGGAATGAAAATGAGCCCGAGGGAAGCTTCCCTGAACACATGTTGTTTTTGCAAAGCTCAAAAAGTGACCCTTTGCTTGAGGACGTCATGACCCACCGATATCATATTCCTGAAGGAGAGTATCATGCCGATGATCTGGGCTCTGTGGGCTTCCCATACCGCCTCACGGGCCGCTCCCGCATCAATGGGCTAGGCGACCAGGGTATTTCGTTTATCAATACCGGAAGGAGCCGCGATCTGGGTGCTGCAGTATTGGCACTGGATACCCGAGGAGTGTACGGCGTTCAGGTTTCCTGGACGGGCGGTACAGTTATTCCCAATGCACGGGTATATGCCATTCGTTTGCAATACAAAGTGGGTCCGCAAGGTACCTGGAAAGACGTAACTGATCCACAAGGTACCGTGCAGGAGTATATGCGTTCTCAACAGGAAGGACATGAAATGCAGTTTGACCCCCTTACCCTTCCTGAAGAAACCAGCAACCAGGAGTATGTGCAATTGCGTTGGAAGTATTACTATACAGGAACACAGCTCGATGTAGGGCATGGCCGGCGCGATATGCTGCGACTGGACAACATCGTTGTGAGCGCACTCAATACCAGTACCAACCATGAAGAGGCAAAACCCACCGGTACGAGACTGTTGCAAAACTATCCCAACCCTGCCTCAGGCAGCACTCATATCTCCTTCTACCTGCCTCAGCCTGGCCAGGTACAAATTGTTTTGTGCGATTTAATGGGAAGAAAGATTAAGTACCTTGCCCAAGGCTACTTCACGGAGGGGATGCATACAGAGTTGATTAACATTGCGGATGTTCCTCCTGGTGTTTATTTTTACAGGCTTGAAACAGAACAACAGTTTCTCATGGAAAAAATGATCGTTCAGTAAACATCCCCAGCTAACGCTTTACTTCCCTGGTCAACCAGAACCGGGCTTTGTACAGGTCTTTTATAAGTGAACAAAAAAGAGGGCTTTGTATGGCCCTCTTTTTTTCTGTCCAAAAACTGATTGTTATTGGATATTAATTCTTAAGCTTGTGCACCGGGGAGGCGCACAGCAAAACAGGTTTACTTGGTCATTCCACCACACACTGCAATAACTTGTCCGGTAACATATGCGGAGAGATCGGAAGCCAGAAAGATAGCAGCATTAGCAACATCCATAGCAGAGCCGGCACGTTTGAGCGGAATTTTCTCGGCCCATCCCTTTTTCACTTCTTCGGGCAATCCGGCAGTCATATCAGTTTCAATAAACCCTGGAGCAATGGCATTGCAGCGCACATTGCGTGCACCCAATTCTTGCGCCACAGATTTGGTAAACCCGATCATACCGGCTTTGGAAGCGGCATAATTGGCTTGTCCTGCATTACCACCCAGGCCAACCACCGAACTCATATTGATGATAGATCCCTGGCGCTGTTTGAGCATATATTTCTGGGCAGCTTTGGTGAGGTTAAAAGCAGACTTGAGATTAACGCGGATCACGTCGTCCCAGTTTTCTTCGGTCATGCGCATTAGCAAAGTATCACGGGTAATACCTGCGTTGTTTACCAGTATATCAACCCTGCCAAAATCGGCAGCAACCTGGTCTACCAGTTTTTCGCTATCGGCAAAGCTGCTGGCATCAGAAGCATATCCTTTGGCCTTTACTCCCGTAGCAACAAGTTCTTTCTCAAGCTCCTGAGCTTTTTCATCATAAAACAAATCTGAGAATGCTACCTGAGCACCCTGCTGTGCAAAAGCCAGAGCAAGGGCTTTACCAATACCTCTTGAACCTCCGGTGATCAGTGCAACTTTTCCTTCTAATAACTTCATTGTTTTGTTTTTTTAGTTTGTACTACATTCTTCTTGAAACAAAAAAATCGCTCCCCCAAAATTATTACAAAAAACAACTCTGAACAAATTGCGGGCAATTTAGCAAAAAAGCCAACCCGGGAAAATACTTCCCGGGTCGGCCAGACAGTTTTACATCATGTGATGATTCATCAGAACCACTTCACCAGTTTGAGATCCTGGCGATGTGCCAGCAACTCATGCTTGGGGAACATTCTGAAAGCATAGTTGTAGATACCAACTCTTTTGGCTGGAACCTCACAACGAAAAGTGACCTTATCGTCTTCTTTCATCACCACGTCCATTTCATAAACAGAAACCACGCTTTCTTCGCCTTCGAAGTTCTTCTGAATGAATACCACTTCAACACCAAAATCAGACTCTCCCAGCTCATTGAGATCAATTACCAGTTCGGCATTGAATTTCTCACCCAACAGCAGGGAATTGTCTGCAGTGTTCATAAGGTTTAAAGATTCCAGTTCTATACTATCCCAGCTACGGTTTACCTTTGATTTCCATCTGGCAAGCTCGCGGCTGCGGGCACAATTGTCGGCAAGCATGATATCAGCACGCTTGAAGAGCTTGTTGTAGAAGAACCTGAAATAGTCGTCGAGCATCCTTTTGTTGGTAAAGTGGGGTGCAATGCGGGCGATGTTATTCTTTACCCAACGCACCCACTCAACCGGAACACCCTTTTCATTGCGTTCGTAGAACATGGGGATGATCTCATTCTCGAAGGTATTGTAAAGCACTTCGGCGTCAAGTTCATCCTGGAACACTTGGTTTTCGTAGGTTCTTTCTTCTTTGATGGCCCATCCTGCTTCGGGGGTGTAGCCTTCCACCCACCAACCGTCGAGTACGCTGAAGTTCATAACCCCGTTGAGTACAGCTTTCTGACCGGAGGTACCTGAGGCTTCCAGCGGGCGTGTGGGGGTATTGAGCCAGATGTCAACACCTTTCACCAGGGCTTCGCCCAACTCCATATCATAATCTTCCAGGAAGATGATCTTACCACGGAACTCCTTTTTCTTAGAAATCTCTACGATCTGCTTAATCAAATCCTGCCCGGCTTTATCAGCGGGGTGCGCTTTGCCGGCATACAGAAACTGTACAGGCATTTCGGGGTTATTAAGGATACGGGACAACTTCTCAAGATCGTTGAACAGCAGATGTGCACGCTTGTAGGTGGCAAAACGACGTGCAAAACCAATGGTAAGTGCTTTGTCGTTGAGCCCTTCCAGGGTCTGGTACACCTTTTTGGGGGTTTCCTGGCGGCGCGAAAGATTGGAAAGCAAACGCTTTTTGATGTAAGCCATCAGTTTGGCACGTTGCTCCTGGCGCATTTCCCAAATCTTCTCATCTGCCACTCCATAAATCTTCTCCCAGTGTTTGGGGTCGGAGATATCGTTGTGGAATTCTTCGCCAAAGGTTTCGTTATAGAGCTGCTGCCATTCGGGAGCACACCAGGTACCGTAATGCACACCATTGGTAACATGTCCGATATGGATTTCATCGTTGAAATAACCCGGATAAAGATCCTTAAACATATCTCTGGAAACAGCACCGTGCAGTTTGCTTACACCATTTACCTCTGAGGCCAGTTTGGTGGCCAGTACACTCATCGAATACTGCTCTTCGGGGTTTTCAGGATGGATTTTCCCTAGCGACATAAAGGTTTCCCAGCTGATACCCAATCTGTCGGCATAGTGGGGCATATAGGTACGAAGCATATCTTCGCTGAAGAAGTCGTGACCTGCGGGTACAGGGGTGTGAGTTGTGAAAAGGCTGCTGGAACGCACTGCCTCCATAGCTTCATCGATACTCAGTTTATCGTCCTGTACAAACTTGCGCAAGCGCTCAAGGCCTGCAAAAGCTGCATGTCCTTCGTTGAGGTGATACACACTGGGCTTGTAACCCAATGCATCCAGCAAACGAATACCGCCGATACCCAAAAGGAACTCCTGCTTGAAACGGTTTTCCCAGTCACCACCATACAACTGGTGTGTAACAACCTTGTCGATGGAAGCGTTCTCAGGAATGTCGGTATCCAGAAGGTAAAGAGGGATACGCCCCACGTCAATCTTCCAGATTTTGGCATAAATATTTCTTCCGGGGAATGCGATACTGATCTTCACCCACTCTCCCATTTCATTGCGAACGGGCTGGGCCGACATGTAGGTAAAATTATGGGCGTGGTAGTTGGCAAGCTGTTCACCATTCAGAGAGAGGTTCTGGGTGAAATATCCGTAGCGATACAGAAGCCCGATACCCACCATGTCGATATTATCGTCGCTGGCCTGTTTCAGGTAATCTCCGGCAAGTACGCCCAGACCACCCGAGTAGATCTTCACAGAAGTGTGCATACCATACTCCATGCTGAAATAGGCTATGGGATCGGAGGTTTTTTTGCTACCTTTTTTCATGTAGTCGTCAAACTTCTTCACCACACGCTTGTATTCTGCCATGAACTCCTTATCAGCAATAAGTTTCTGGTAATGTTCAACGGTAAGATTATCGAGCAGACGGGGAGGACTTTTTTCACACTTTTCCCACAAAGCAGGATCGATGCGCTCAAAAAGATGGGCCGCTTCATAATTCCATGTCCACCAAAGGTTCCTGGAAAGTTTTTGAAGATCTTCCAGTTCTTTGGGCACACTGATCTCGATCAGGACCTTCTTCCACTTGGGTTTTGATACTTTTGCTTTATATATTTCCTGGGGTTTCACGGGTTGTTTTTTAGATCTGAACATATCCGCTCTGTCGTTTACACGATCAAGAGCGAGGGTAAAAACTCTGTAGTAGTTGTCAACAAGTTTATCCCACAAAGCAGCATGAGCAATTTCTACAGCTCTTTGGCGCAATGCGGTCATGTTTTTATGCACCAGCGCATTGTAGCCCTCGGTTTCTGCAGAAAGCTCTCCGCATCCTTCCTCGTTGATTATGGCGTAAACATGGTCTGCAATATTTTCTGACACCTGCTGGGCATTGTTGTCGCTTCTTTCAACAACTGCTACGGTTCTGTAATCATTGGCGAAATTTTCGCGGGCCCAGATACCGAAACCTGCAAGAGAGGTTGTAATGGTGGGTATGTGGAAAGCCAGGCTTTCGAGGGGAGTATAACCCCAAGGCTCATAATAGGATGGGAAAACGCTCAGGTCCATCCCGATAAGTGCATCGTAATAGCCCAGATTGAGGGCACCATCATCACCATTAAGATATGCCGGGATAAATACCACTTTAACCTTATCTGAGGGGCTGTTGCCCAAACCGGCCTTATGAAGTTGGTTGATTATGGGATCTGAACCGTTTTCAACCAGCTTATGGGTAGCATATTCGTTGGAGAGGGGTTTCTTGAAATCGGGCGTTTTAATACGGGCCACTACCTCGGGCCTTACCCCGGTTTGGTTGGCAGGCACCATAATAAAAGCCACAACAGGAGTTTTGAGCTCTTTCTTATTCAATCGACCCAAAGCATCGATAAAAACATCGATTCCTTTGTTTTTAAACTCGTACCGTCCGCTGTTGATAAGCAAAAGGCTGTTTTCGGGCATCTTCTGATTGAGCAGGCCACTGGCCACTTCCAAAAGGCGTGCCCTTGAATTTTTGCGTTTTGCTGCAAAATCTTCTTCTCTGGGGACGAAAGTACTGTTAAACCCATTGGGGGCAATGATATCGACCTCTTTGCCCACCAACTTGTGGCATTCTTTGGCTGATACTCTGCTCACGGTGGTAAATGCATCCGCGTTGGTTGCAGCGGTCTTTTCCATGCTATGCTTGGAAACAATACCCAATTCGTGGGCTTTTGCTTCAGGATCTATATTGGCAAGTTCGCTGTAGAAAGCTGAACCATTGCCCGACATTGCTCTACCCAGGGAAGTGGCGTGGGTAGTAAAGATAGTACCTACCTGAGGCACACGGTCTTTCAGGAAGAGTACACCCGATCCGGTCATCCATTCATGAAAATGGGCCAGGATGGTGTCTCTTGAGGAGAGGTGATAATTGTAAAAGCTTTCGATGATCTGACCTGCGGCAAAACCAAACATGGCAGGTTCGGTGTAATCCCATTGTCCGCTCAGAGAGTTCAGTCCAAATTTCTCCCACAAATGGGTGAAAATGGTATCTTTTTCGGAAAACAGGGGGGTAAAATCTACAAGGAAAGTAACAGGTTCGCCAGGCATATTCCAGCGACCCACCCGAATATGCAATCCTTCTTTCTGGGCTTGCTTACGCCAGGATCGGTAAAGAAACTTATCCTCAATAAACTCGGGGTTTCCATGGGTTTCTTTCCAAACATCAGGCCCGATACAAATGTAATTGTCGTTCATTTCCCTGGCCAACGACAATGCTTTTGTACTGATTACTGTATGGATACCTCCTATTTTGTTGCAAACTTCCCAGCTTACTTCAAACAAGTAATCAGGTTTGTTAAATTTTTCTGTCATACTTTTTTACTTTAATTTAAATATCCTTTAATTCCAAAAAGCCAGCGAATTTACGAAAAATTCCCTAAATGCCCTTGCCCCGCACTCCCGCCTGGAATACACTCAAAACACATATATCCGGCCCAAACCGACATTTACGTCGACACAATAGCCAAAATCCCTTGCAAGACTTTCGCAAGGGATCTTGTTTTTTTTACCGCTAACGTTTGCGGACTACTTCTTCTTTGCGCCAGTTTCTTTCTTTGGGGCTTTGGTTTTGGTTTCAGTTTTGGCGGTAGAGGTTTTTCCGGATCGGGAAGAAGACTTTCCAGGTGTTTTGGCAGTGGCACTGACCTGTTTCTGGGAGGCAGGCAATGTGTCACCGTGGGTGTACTTACGCACCCTGATCTCAAAATCTGCCAATACATTCATGTAATTGATAAAGGCATCATAAGGAGAGGAGTAAGGGTTCAAACGTCGTTTTACATTTCCGTCGGAGAACCATTTTGTCGACATGTAGTAAAAATGATCACTCACCTGCAGTTTTTGCCAGTCTTGCTGAATGAGAGGATCGTTGCATTGTTTTACAAGGGGTTCAAGGTCGTATAATTTGTTGAAAGCCTCATTTTGCATTTCGTTACCCAGCCAGGCTGTAATATCGCGTTCTTCATCGGCCCAGGAAATGGGATATGGGATATGCAGGGGCGAGGCAGGTTGCAACTGGGCAGAGATCTGCGATGGGGTATGAAACTGAAAGGCAGATTTATCCAATACGGTTTTGGGTAAAGCTCTCAGGAAATCAAAAATTCCGGTATCGGCTTTTTGGTTTTCTCCAAAGGTTTCATAATCCATAAACAGGTTTACCACCTCTGCTTTATTTCCCAAAGCATTGAGCCATCCTGTAAATTTATCGGCAGTGAGAGGCCATTCGCTCCAGTTTTTTACTGAAAACCGGAATGCCATATCGTCGGAAAGCTGGAAGTTCTTCATCAGCAGTTTTACCTTGGGGTTTGCAGCGCTGCAATAGAGCAGGTTAGGGCTCTTCCAGCCCAGGATATGCTTGGGCCCTTCAGTAAGAACTGTTTGATAACCCATTTCGAAGATCATGTTTCCGATTTCGTCGTTGTAGATCAGTTCGGTATTGCGGAAAGCTTTGGGCTTCATCCCAAAGAGTTGATAGATCTTTTGCTCGTGGAGCTTAACCTGGCGGGCAAACTCCTCTTCCGAACGCATTGAGGCCAGGCTATGCACATAGGTCTCTGCCAGGAACTCAACGTTTCCGGTAGCCGCAAGTGTACGGAAACTTTCCAGTACCTCGGGTGCATAATCTTCCAGTTGCTCAAGTGCCATACCCGAAATACTGAAGCTTACCCTGAACTTTCCTCCTAATTGCCTGATAAGATCGAGCAGGATAGCATTGGCTGGCAAATAACTGTTTTCTGCCAGTTGCTGGATCATAAAACGATTGGCATATTCATCGAAATAGTCATGTTTATGACCGATATCAAAAAACCTGTAAGTCCGTAACCGGAAGGGCTGATGAATTTGAAAATATAGACAAACTGACTTCATATGATTTGCGTTGTTTACCGGTCGGAGATGGTTTGCCGGTTATGTTAGGATTGTGTTTTGATTACGATAGCAATTGCTGGTAAATCTCTTTAACTTTTACTCCAGCCTGATCCCATTTGATATTATCCACCTCTTCTTTGCCGTGTTTTTTAAAAGTTTCAGGAAGGGCTTTATAGTGAAGCAGGGCGTATATGGCATCTGCCATGGCATCGATATCCCAGAAGTCTACTTTAATCGCATGCTTAAGTACCTCGGCAACACCCGATTGCTTGGAAATGATTACCGGTACATTGGAACGCATGGCCTCCAGAGGGGAGATACCAAAGGGCTCTGATACAGAAGGCATTACATAAACATCACTCATGCCAAACATCTTATCTACATCGTCGCCCTTCAAAAACCCGGTGAAATGAAATTTATTGGCGATCCCCAGTTTGGCCACCCGTCTGATCATTTTGGGCAACATATCGCCGCTGCCTGCCATTACAAATCGAACATCAGGATCGCGCTGCAGCACTTTCTTTGCTGCCTCAACAAAATACTCGGGCCCTTTCTGATAGGTAATACGCCCCAGGAAAGTAACAATTTTTTCGTTGATATAGCGTGGTACCTGGTTATCTATTTCCGATTGTGAGGGCTCTACCCCATTATGCACCGTAATTACTTTTTGCGGATCAATGCCATAGCGATTGATAACAACATTGCGTGTAAGATGGCTTACAGCAATAACGGTATCAGCTGCCTCCATGCCTTGCCTTTCGATATCGTAAACAAGTTGATTTACATTCTCGCCCGAGCGGTCAAACTCCGTAGCATGCATATGAACTACAAGTGGTTTTCCGGTGATGCGTTTGGCCTCTTTACCTGCCAGATAGGTGAGCCAATCGTGTGCATGAATAAGATCAAAATCGTGTTTTTGGGCAACAGATATGGCTACCATGGCATAGCGTTTTACTTCCTCCATCAGGTTTTTTCCATATCCGCCGGCAAATTGAAATTTGCGCGAATGGAGGGTGCTTTTTACCTTACGGGTTTTCTTCTGAGTCTCCTCCAGTATGTGATAGTACTCTTCATCGGTAGAATAAGGTACCAGCTGGGAGTCAACTTCTATCCACGACATCTTATCGGTGTATTGTTTAAACTCCTCATCGCGCACATCAATACTTATATCGCTGGCGTTTACAAGTCTTATGGGTCCGGGCTCTTCGTCGCCAAAAGCACGTGGCACAACAAAGATCAGATCAACACCGCATTTCATCAGGGCTTTTGTAAGCCCGTAACAAGCTGTGCCCAAACCTCCTGAAATATGAGGTGGAAACTCCCATCCAAACATTAATACCTTCATACGCAATAGCAATTCAACAAAACATTATTACTAATCTGTTTTTTTATCCTGTTGGAGCCTTCTGGGTTTTGTCAGGCAAAACAATGCATCATTTTGCCCTTAGTTACCAAGGCTACTTTTTGGGCTTATTCAATCTGTCAGTAAGCTCTTTTATTCTGAGCAATTCAGCTACATTAGCAGCAAATGAGATGGCACCCCTGCTTCTGTGGGGCGGATCGCCATCATAAAGCTCAGACAGTGTACCTACTCCGTCTACGGTCATGTCTTCGTGAAAATTGTCATAAAGTTTTTGCACGAAATCTACCCCATTTTCTTTGTATATTTTCAGGTATGCTTCAGCAAAATGCCCGAGCAACCATGGATGCACGGTTCCCTGGTGCAATGCCTGATCGCGCTGCCATTCGTTGCCTTTGTACCTGCCTTTGTAGAAGGGGTTGTCAGGTGGAAGAGTTCTCAGTCCTTTTGGGGTGAGCAATTGCCTCATGGCTACATCCAGGATCTTTTTCACATGGGCCTCCTTTAAGGGGCTAAAGGGCATAGAGGCTGCAATTACGGCATTGGGCCTGATGGCAGCATCGGTAAAGTGATCTGTTACAAAATCAGCCAGGTAGCGGGTATCGGTATTCCAGAATACCTCTTCAAAGGCAGTGGGAATACTCTCTGCAATGGGCTCCCATTTACCGGTAAATGCTTTATCTCCGGCATCTCCGGCTGCTTGCAAAGCAAACCGAATGGCATTGTACCACAACGCATTAATCTCTGACACATAGCCGAAACGCGGCGTAACCGGCTTACCATTTACAGTGGCATTCATCCAGGTGACCGCAGGGAAATCCGGACTGATATACAGGAGACTATTGTTGCGCATAGCCAGCAGATGGTTGCCACCGGCATAAGCCTCAAGGATATTCTTAATCACTTTTCCATAGAGTTTCCAGGTTTTTGCCGGATCTTTTCCCTGGCAGCAGCACTGCTGCACGGCCCATATAAACCAAAGTGCTGTGTCAGCAGAATGGAACCGTGTTTGCTCACCCCTGCCGGTTTCAGGGAAGAAGGGGCCGCTCCTTTGCGAAACCATGGTGTCTAAAACAGCCTTACAAGCCTTCTCATTGCTGTGTGCAAGCGATAACCCCGGAAGTGAAATAAAAGTATAGCGACCAATACGATCGTACCACGGGTATCCGGCCAGGATATCGGTCCCCTGGCTATGGTTGTAAAAGAACTGCTCAGCAGAGTTTACAAGGCAGTTCTCAAATGAGTTACGGGGAGTACGTGCTTTAAGCTCTTTATTAAAATACTTGCTGATGAGGGTTGGATTGATTTCCTGTGTACCTGCGCAAAAGATTACACTCTCCCCCTTTTTTATGGGGAACTCAAAAAAACCTGGCACATAGAGATCCTCAAGGTATTCGTATCCACGATCCATTTCATGGTAATACTCCAGATCGTTATACCAGTCAGGAGAATGAATGTACTCAGCTTTATTCTTGGATAACTGCATAAACAAGGGAGAATATCCGTCATACATACGGGTTTTGATTCCATTGGGAACCGCCTCGTATTTGGTATCCAGGTAAATATTCTTTTTGCTCAGCGAATGAATATTTCGGAATGCAAGAAAGGGTTTAATACGAAGTGTAGTTGGAGACTGGGCTTCCACAAGGGTGTATCGGATCATTACCTTTTCCTGTTCGGTAACAAACATGGTTTCTTTGGTAAGCACAACACCTCCCACGCGATAGGTAATCATGGGAATGATATCGGCAGAAAAGTCTCGGACATATTTATGCCCTTTGGGGCTGTAGGTGCCCGGAAAGCGGTTGATGCCAATATTGAATTCAGCATCTCGCTGAATAACCGTCTCGTCGAGCTTGGATAATAACACATGAATGGAATTGCCCAGCAAGGGTTGCGGGCAAATGAGCAGGCCATGATATTTGCGGGTATTGCAACCAATAATGGTGTTGCAGGAGAAGGAACCTGCCCGGTTGCTGCGAAGCATTTCTTTTGTTAGCGAATATTCCAGGTTAATAAGCTCGTTCTTGTCAAATTTTATAAAGCCCATAAGAGGTAAGGTAAGTGGTTTTTGTTTTCAGACTTTTCGCTCCTCAACAAAATTAGTCATTTTTTTTATGTTAATTTCTGCTTAAACTTAATTTAACCAAAACTTGTAGGCCGAAAATAGTTAAATAATAGCGTTTTGCAATTTATCGCGACATTCAACAAAAGAGGCAAAGGGAAATTCCACTATCAATTTGCCTGTTCTGTCGTAAGTTTACCTGAGAAACCTAAGCTGCCAGACACAAACTGTTACCAGCATAAATGCAAACAGGGCCGGACATTTATTTGCCCGGCCCTGCTATATGGGATAATTGCGTTTTGCTCAAAGGTTATCGAACACCACCAGGAAGCTATCGGGAAAATCGCCCCTTCTAAGTTCATCGCGGAAATTTTCAGCCTGTCCCCGAGCGGCAAAGCTCCCTACTATCAGCTTGTAGAGGGTTCGTCCGTTGGTGGCAGATATATTGATAAACACCGGTTGATTATACTTTTCCTTGTAGGCATTGGCAAGACTCAAAAGGTTATCGGTATTTGAATAGCTGGCCACCTGTACACCAAACCCAGCCGGGCGCACCTGGTCGAGTTGTGTGCTGTATGTATCAGATGAAAGGCGGGTCAGGGATACAGTTCCTCCTGCAGGTGCTGCTGAAGTTTCCTGCCTTGCCGAGGCTGCTGGAGTTGAAGCACCTGCCACAACAGCAATTGGAGCAAAGGTGGGTTGTGGCTCTGCTTCAGTGTCTTCCTCCGGTTGAGTTTGCTGGCTTCGTCCTGCACTGAATAGTTCGGCAAAATTTATCTCGGTGGAGGTTCTTGGAGCGATATCCTGCACAGGAGCAGTTTCCTGAGCAGTGTTTTGCGGTTGGGCAGTGGTTGGGCGAGGGGCGGTAGCCTGGTTGGTTTGCGCTTGTTGCTGCTGTGCAGCCAGAGCTCTGTCGCGATGGGCTAGCTCCCGATCGCCGGTGTTGGCTCGCGCTGCAGCCCGGGCTTCATAAGCGGGTGCATAGGCCGGATCCAGCTCTATTGCCCTGTTGAGATCCTCTATGGCTACGTAACTGTTTTGGATGGCCGTACGAGCCAAACCACTATAGTAAAAGGCATCCGGATTATTGGGCAATCTGCGCTTGGCGATCTCCAGATCTTCAATGGCATATTCATACTCTTCAAGGAAGTATAGATTGATGCCCCTGTAGAGGTAGGCTTCATAGAAATCGGGATTGAGCCGAATGGCGATCTCAAAATCGTTAATGGAACGTCGGAACTCCCTCAATTTCAGATTGGCTTTTCCACGCTGGTAAAAGGCAACATAGTCGGGGTTCATTCGTATGGCAACGGTAAAGTCATCAATGGCCTCCACCAGTTCATCTTTATAGTAGCGGGCAAGCCCCCTGAAATAATGTGCCTGATCAGAGAAGGCAGGATCCAGCTCAATGGTAATGGTAAAATCGCGTATGGCTTTCTCAAAATCGCCCAGTTCGATACGGGCAATGCCTTTGTAAAGAAAAGCCTCAGCATAAAGAGGATTCAGCTCAATAGCCTTGTCAAATTCGGCTACGGCCTGCTGAAACTCTTTTTCTATACCTAAACGTACGCCATTGCCGAAATGAACCCGGGCCTGCTCCATCTTTTCCAGGGTAGGAGGTTGTGCAATGCCGGGATAAACCAAGCCAAACAGCAAAGTCAAAAACGAGAGAGAGAAACGTGAAATCATAAAAAAACCACTTAATTTTTACAAATTAAAAACCTTGCAAAATTAGGGATTTCTGACCTCTTCCCTATTGATTATCTCGCAGATCAGCAATAATTTTCTTGAGCTTCTGGTTTTCAGCCACAAACTTCTCTGTGCTTCGCTTGCTTTGGGTGATATCGATAGCTATCTTCATGATTTTCAAAGCATTTCCACTCTGATCCAGAATAGGCGTATAAGTTTCTGCCAACCAGAAGTTGCGGCCCTCCAGCAGAAGTTTTACTTCCTGATGACGGGTATTACCATTGAGCAGATCATCCCAGAACTCAATGTACTCTGCTTTTTGCTGGGGCGTAAGATCAAGATTGTCGGTATGGTGTGTACCAATCACCTCTGATCGTGTAAGTTTGAGCAGCTTCAGGTAAGAATCTGATATATTAATGATCTTACCTCTTAGGTCATACTCAATAACGTAAGTTGCATTGTCCAGGGCATTGAGGATGCTTTGCATTTCTGCAGCTTTGCGCGCCATTTCTTCCTGTGTGGCATGAAGCTCTTCCATGTTTTGCCTCATCTCCTCTTCCTGGGCTTTCATCTCTTCGGCTTGCTGTTGCGAAACCTGCAGCAGATGAGCTGTTCGTTGGTTAATTTGTACTGAGGAAATAGTGGAGGCAACATTTTCAGCTATCTTTTCAACAAACTCGATCTGGTAATCTTCAAAACTTCGGAATGAAGCCAGTTCGATAACTCCATAAATCTGATCGTTGAGCTTCAGGGGAACAATAAGGATTGCTCCGGGGTTTTCATCTCCCAGACCTGAGGTGATACGGATATAGTCTTGGGGAATATCGGTCATGTAAATGGTTTTTGCCTCCATAAAGCAGGCACCAGCCAGTCCTTCGCCCGGATAGATCTTCTTCTCCAGGTATTTTCTGCGATCGTAAGCATAGCAGGCTTTCAGTTCGAGAAACTGATCATGTTGCTGCTCAGTGTTAAGCACAAACAACCCTCCCTGATTGGCATCAAGGTACTTAACCAGATTCTTAATAACATTGAAGGTAACTTCCTCCATATTCTCGGTATTGGCGCGCAGAATATCAGAGAACAGCGCATATCCTTCGGTAGCCCAGCTCCTGATTTTATTTTCCTGTTCACGCCGTTTTTCTTCCTCACGGGCTTTTTTAAGATCTGCCTGCATTTCCAGAAGCGATTTTCCTAATACATCCTGCTGGCTCAGCAGAGTAAGCTCAGTATCCAGGTTGCCTTTACCGATATTGTTTGCAAAGTCGGTTTTACGGGCCAGTCCTTCCAGCGATGTATTGAACGCATCGGCCATTTCCTGGAGTTCATCTCCTGATTCTATTGTTAACCTCAGCGATTGATCAATCTCACCTTTGGCCAGGCGTTTCATCAGGTTGGTAATCTGATTAATGGGATTTGAGATATTGCGGGCCAGCAACCATATTACCAGACCAATGATAAGTAAACCCATCAGCCCGATAGCAGCGGAAATTAGAAACTGTATGCGGGCTTCCTTCTGAATATTTCTGAGCGGCACCGCAATACCCATCGACCAGGGGGTCTGGGTTTGTCCGATGGTTATGGGAGCAAAGGTGTAATAATATCGGATACCTTTTTCATGCGCACTGGAAAAGCTAAATGCCTCACCATTCCGTATCCGCTCGAGTATACGGTGCTGTTGCTCATCCTGTGCAAGATTATCAGCCAGGGGTTGCTCAAGAAACTGGGTAAGAGGGTGTGCGGCATAGGCACCTCTGTGTGAAACCAGGAAGGCATAGGAGTCCTCAAAGGGAGATATTTCTGCAATCATTCTCTGCAGTCTTTCCAGGGCAATGTCAACCCCTACCAGTCCAATATACCGGTTATTAAAAAACATGGGTACAGTAAAAGTGGTCATAAGTGTTGTGCCGGTAGCACCTGCCTGCAACTGATCGGGATAAGGCTCCCAGATCATTTCGCGACCGGCCGCCTTGGCTGCTCCATAGAGTGGCGGATCGCCATCCAGGCTGCGCTCCAGCTTTTCGTAATTGATCTGCCCACCTTTGCGGTTATGATAATTCAGAAATCTTCCGTGGGGCAAATACCAGTCAGGATCAATATGCGCATATTCCCAACTATCCCAAAGAGCATAAAACTGTGGGTTTTTTTCAAAAATCTGCCTGTACATGTCTACAAACAAGGGGTTCCATTCTTCTATGGGCATAAAGTTGTGCACATAAAAAGCATGGGCCAGGGTGCGAACAACAGCCATATCAGCGTTGAAGCTGTTGCTGATCTGCTCTGCATAGGTTGAAGCATAGCTATCAACAAGGGCAGTGGTATCGCGCAAAGCCCTGGAATGGTTCCTGATACTTATGTATCCGATGGCGGTAATAAATACCAGGCCCGTGGCAAGCAATACATAAAATTGCAGCTTTTGCCCGATACGTAATTTCTTTAGCATACTCTGGAGTGTTTGGTTTGGTTTGTTTTATTGTTTGGTTTGGTGTGGTGCTTGATTAGTTTTGTGCTTTTGCTAAAAGCCATGTCCCCGATTTTCTGACCTTTACAATTGCGGTCGTAAAAATAAACTTCTTTGTTGTTTTTACAAAGCATTGAAATCCACTGTTTGCCTGTCTTTCCTTAAAAACAAAATAAAAGCAACAGTTTTAACAACAAATAAACCAATCAACCCCACAAAAAATCATAATAAGCAGACATTCTATTCTGCAGCATGTACATTCAGCAGGTTAATGAGTTTTCTTGCCGTATCATTATAATACCTTTTGTTTCCAAATCCTTTAACCCATTGAATTCCTCTGATGGTATTTGTCAGAAACACTTCGTCAACCTCCAGGAGGTCTGATGGAGTAAGTGTGCATTCCGAAACCTTAAAGCCCTCTTTGCAGGCCAGCTGCATCAACACCCTTCTCATAACTCCTTCTACACAAGCTTGATCGGCAGAGGGGGTAAATATTTTTCCTTTATCCACCACAAAAATATTGGAACTGGTTGCTTCTGCAAGGCATGTGTTCTCGTTGAGAATAAACCCATCATCCCAACCTTTGCTGCAGGCATGCCGGGCTGCCATTACATAAAGCAGGGCATTGGCTGTCTTGAGCCCACTGAGTTTATTATAAGGTTTAAAAACATCTGAATAAATCCCCACCAGCAAGCCTTGCCTGTTGAGTTCATAAAGATTTTGATCCAGAGGAGAGCTTTCAATAAGATAGCTGCAGGTATTCTCTTCGGGTCTGTAAAATCCTTTACCCTGCCTGAACAGTGAAAGCCTGACCCTGGCCCCTTGCAAGTGATCATTGAACCTTAACAAGTCGCAGATACTTTGGTTGAGGCTTTCCTTATCAAGATTTGCAGGCAGATCCATTTGCAGCACCCGGGCTGAATGTTCCATTCTTTGCCAGTGCTGATCAAGCCAAAGAGGTTTACCTTCCCTGCAACGTATGGTCTCAAAAAAACCATCTCCATAACGAAAACCTCTGTTGTCAACAGGTAGAAAAGCCACTTGTGCAGCTTGAAGGATACCATTATAATTTACCAGAGTTTCCATCATACGCTTTATCCCAACAGGTTTTCAAAAAAAGCGGGTACGAAAGAAGGCTCAAGAGCAATGGTAAAAGCAAGGCCGAAAACAGCTCCCCAGAAATGTGCATCGTGCCCGATGTTATCGGTGCCCCTTTTCGACATATAGGCTGAATAGATGAGATACAGGATGCCAAAAACCCAGGCAGGAATGGGGATTGGGAAAAATATAAACATGATGCTTCCATGGGGGTACATTATGATGCTCGAGAACAATACAGCCGAAACAGCTCCACTGGCACCTACGGCATTGTAATAGCTGTTGTTTTTGTGCTTGCCATAGGCTGGCAAGCTTGAAAACATAACACCCCCAACATACAAAAGAAGGAAAAATATACCTGCCTTATTACCAAAATAGAGGGCAAAAAGGTCTTCCACCAGGCTACCAAAAGACCACAGAACAAACATATTCACAAAAAGATGCATCCAGTCGGCATGTAGCAGCGAATGGGTAAAAAAACGGTACCACTGCCGGTTATGATGGATCATGTAGGGGTTGAATTTCAAACGATAAAAAAGGTCTGAATTGCCAAAGGCAAGAACAGACGTAACAACGGTTATCAGAATCAGTACCAGTGTAATGCTCATATATGTTTTTTTTTGCAAACCTAGTTTTTTTTCACCAACCACACAAAGCCAATCCCGGCAAAAGGTTTATTTTTGATTTTTTTGTCAACACCTGGCCTCAAACCTTAAAATATGAATCTTTCGCGAGTGCAATCTGTATTATGGGACTGGAATGGTACGCTGCTCAACGATATGCAGCTTTGCATAAGAAGTATGAACAGGCTGTTGAGCAAGCGTAATTTGCCCTTGTTGTGCCGCGATCGCTACCTGGATGTTTTCGGGTTTCCGGTAAAGGATTATTACCAGCGTCTGGGATTTGACTTTTCCAGAGAGGCATTTGAGATCCCTGCAGAGGAGTTTATATTACACTACAACGAAGGTATAGACCAGGTGCCTCTTTTTGAGGATGCATGGGAGACCCTTTGCTTCTTTCAGCAGCAAGGCATCCGCCAGTACATTGTTTCTGCCATGGAGCACCGGGCCCTGGAAAGCTCAGTAAGCAAACGCGGCATTCTGCCGTTTTTCAGCAGCATACATGGTATTGCCAACAACCTTGCTTTTGGTAAGAGTAGCATTGCCCAGGAGTTGATCCAATCGCAAAAGCTTGAACCGGAGTATTGCATTTTTATCGGCGATACAATTCACGATGCTGAAGTGGCTGCCGAAACAGGGGTAAAAGGCATACTGATAGCTCGAGGCCATCAACACCCCAACCGGCTGAATCAAACAGGGAACCCTGTGCTGGGTTCCCTGTCGGAGTTGCAACTATTTCTTCAGCAGGCCTGAAAATGCATACCTACCCAAAAGGTTATTTGTACTGGATGTTGAGGCGATCAAAAGTATCATCTTCAATGATCTCTATGGCTCTTAAAAAGGCATCATCGGTTTGCATCCGCACCTGCATAAATGCACTGAAATTCCACAAGTTTCGGGCAATCAATCCTTTTAGTTGCTGTTCCATAAATTCATCTCGCTGATGTGCTGTATCAGTGTCGCGCTCAATACCCATGCGCGATGCATGCGCATACAAGCCTTGCAGTAAAGCATCATCCACCTGGAAATCCAGAATAAAGCTATTAACATTGGGATACCTGGCGCTGAGCTTTTCTCTGTTTCGATTGGCATATTCTATGCTGAATGTGTTGATGGCACCACTTCTGAGAAGTTTGCTGTAATAGGGCGTAACGCTGCTGGTATCAATGGGAATGAAAAAGTCGGGCATGATACCACCTCCTCCAAACACTTCACGTTGATTTACTTTTGTGTAAAACCTGAGAGAATCCGGAAACTGAATATTGGAAGCACTCACCAGCTCACCTGACCGCAATCGTTCGCTTAAATCGCGGTAGTATTTTTCGGCTCCTTCATCAAAAGGCCTTTGAATGCTTCTCCCGGTAGGAGTAAAATATCGGGCGGTGGTCAGACGAATGGCACTACCATCGGGCAGATCAAAAGGACGTTGTACCAATCCCTTACCAAAAGAGCGACGCCCCACCAGCAACCCACGATCCCAGTCCTGAACCGCACCTGCAACAATTTCAGATGCTGAGGCACTCCCCTCATTGATAAGAATTACCAGCTTGCCGGTTTTAAAATTTCCTGCAGATGTAGATACAGACCTTTGTGTGGGGCTTGCATTTCCTTCGGTATAAACGATCAGCCGGTCGCGATCGAGGAACTGATCGGACAGATCAATTGCCACATCGAGAAATCCACCGCTGTTGAAATTAAGATCCAGTATCAGGTGAATCATTCCCTGGGCCATAAGGTCGTTGAGGGCCGTGCGGAATTCCCGCATGGTAGTTCGGGCAAAACGATTGAGGTTAATATATCCTATGGTGGGGGTTGCCATAAAGGCCGCATCAATAGAGTTGATCGGAATACGATCGCGGGTAATGGTAAACTGAAGCAATTCGGTACTTCCCCTGCGGTGCACACCCACTTTAACCTGGGTACCTCTCTGGCCGCGAAGCATACGCATTACATAGTTGTTGTTTACGGTACTTCCTGTGGCACGCTCTCCGTCTATTTCCACTATCTTATCGCCGGGCAATATACCAACTTTCTCGCTGGGGCCTCCAGGTACAGGCGATACCACCACAATGGTATCATTGATGATATTGAACTGAACACCTATACCATCAAAACTCCCTTGCAACGGCTCATTGGCTTCGCGCAGTTCTTCGGCAGAAAGATATACGGAATGAGGGTCAAGCTCGCGCAACATGCCCCTGATGGCATCTTCCACAAGACCATCCTCATCTACTTCATCAACATAAAAAATGCTTACAACCTGCAAAGCACGAACCATCTTCTCAGCAGCAGAGGCCGCTTGCTGAGCTCTTGCCGGCAACAGGGCAGCAAAAAGTAATATAAAAACCACAAGGGTTATGGAAAAAGCATTTGGTTTTTTAAAATTCATGATCAAACATTTTTAGAGTGTAAAACCGATGAGTGCAATACATAAACGTTTAACGTCATCATCCTGAAGCAAAGCACAATAAAAGTTATGGGCCCCTTCCAACAGGATTATGAGATAAACCCGCAATGAAATCAATTGTTTATTGTTGGTTAATACAGGTAAGCTCGCAAAAGTAGCCAAATCCTGCCAACAGCATCAGTTTTTTTGTGCAAAAAAAACTAAAATCCACCTAATTACCATTTCAGTTTTCCCTGGCGACCTCTTAAAAAGATCCTGAGCCTAACCCTTCTGAAAACTTAAAACATCCTGTTTGTAAAAATATTGTACCTTTAGCCATTCAACAGTATCGCAAAACTCATGTCCAACCTTAAAAGACAGGAATTCAACCGTATTCTCCAAGCCTTTCTGTATCCCTTTGTTTGGGTTATGCTTCTATGGATGATCAAGGCATCTGAAACTATATGGGGTTTCGACTTCCGGCAACTGGGGGTTTATCCCCTCACTGTCAAAGGGCTGCAAGGGGTAATCTTCGCCCCGATGATCCACTCCGGATTTGAACATCTGATCTCCAACACCTTTCCTATTTTGATTCTGGGCACAGCCCTTTTCTACTTTTACAAACAACTGGGGATCAGGATCACTGTTCTTGCCTGGCTTATGAGTGGCCTGTGGGTTTGGGTTTTTGCCCGCGAAGCCTACCATATTGGGGCCAGTGGAGTTATTTATGCCTGGGCAGCATTTTTATTTGTAAGCGGGGTAATACGCAGACATCCACGCTTAATGGCATTGTCGCTGCTGGTAGCCTTTTTGTACGGAAGTATGGTGTGGGGAATTTTTCCTTTACGCGAGCGAATGTCGTGGGAAGGACATTTGATGGGAATGGTTTCGGGAATTGTGCTGGCTTTGTTTTTCAGGGGTGAGGGGCCGCAACGCAAAAAATACTCATGGGAGCTGGAGGAAGAAGTTGAGGAGCCTGATGATCCGGATAATCCGCCCTACTGGATGGGGCCAACTTCAACCCACACCCACTGATCAGAACCCACCCCGCTCCAGATCGCGTTTGGTATCCTTTTGCTTGAGGGTTTCGCGCTTGTCGTAGAGTTTCTTACCTCGTGCCAGCGCTATCTCTATTTTGGCATAGCCCTTTTCGTTGATAAATAGGAAGGTAGGAATGAGGGTAAGCCCTTTTTCTGCCAGTTTGGTTTTCAACTTACGCAACTCCCGCCTGGTAAGCAACAGCTTGCGGTCGCGCTTGGGGTCATGGTTGAGATAGGTACCATAATCGTATTCTGCAATATGCATATTGCGGATAAACAGCTCATCACCAACAAAGGCGCAATAGGCTTCGTTGATGCTGGCCTTGGTAGCACGAATGGATTTGATCTCGGTTCCGGTGAGTACCATACCTGCAATGAATTTCTCCAGCAGGAAAAACTCAAAGCTCGCTTTCTTATTCTTAATCTTTACCGGGGTGGCCATAGTTTTGAATTGGGGCACGAAAGTACAAATTTTCCGGCATTGCCCCAACAAGAAAGTGTCATGAGGCTCTGCGCAGGGTAATGAGCGTGATCTCAGGACGCATGCCCAGTCGTCCGGGAAAACCCAGGTAGCCCAGTCCGCGGCTTACATAAAGCATCTGATCTGCCTCACGGTACAGACCGCTCCACTCCGGGTATTTCACCGAAACCGGGCTCCAGCGCAGCCAACGGGTATTGATTCCTGCCTGCATAGCATGGGTGTGGCCTGAGAAAGTCAGAAAAATATGGGTCAGGGGGATCACCTCTGCCCGCCAGTGCGAGGGGTCGTGCGACAGCAGCATGATGTGAGGGAAGTCAGCATTCTCACCCAGGGCTTTTTGCAGATCGCCATACTGTGCAAAGGGAGGCTCGCCCCAGTTGTCTACCCCGGCAATCATAAGAGAGTCCCCTCCCCTTCTTATAAAAACATGCTCATTGCGCAAAAGAGTAAAACCCATACGATCCTGGATATCTTTCAACTGCTCAAGATTGGCGGCTTTTTCTTCAATGGTATACCACCTGCGGTAATCGCCCATATCGTGGTTGCCCAGGATGGAAAACTTACCCAATTCGGGTACAAGGCCCGCAAACCCTTCTACAAACCTTTCGGCTTCAATGGCCTCATTGTTTACCATATCGCCGGTAAAGACCAACAGATCGTGCGGTAGATCCTTCATGATCCGTATGGCTCTTTCAATGGGCCGTTTTCGGGCAAAACTGCCAAAATGTGTGTCGGTAATATGGATAATACGAAGGCCCTCAAAACTCTCGGGCAGATCAGCCACTTCCACGGTAACTTCCTCCACAACGAAATGAAAACGCCCGTACACCACAGCATACAGCACCCATACAAACATAAACAGCGAAAGAATAAACCCCGTATTAAGGATCAAAGGAAAAGTGCGTATACGCAAGCCTGGGCTTTTTCGAAGGCTCTGCAAAGCTTTTTCCACAAGCCAAATCAGAAGAAGCCTTGCATCATCAAGCAAGTTGAAAACAAGGAAAACGATTTTGGGTAAGAAGATCAGAATAAACGCTCCAGTGATGTAAAAATAATTGCGGTACATTACATAATCGGGCCATCCACTGTTGCGGATAATGATTGTCCAGACGATGGCAAACAGTATAAATCCCAGATCCATAATCCAGTAGGCTCGCAAAATGGGTTTTCGAAACCGGGAAAACAGACCTCTTTTCAGGAGTTTTCGCAAACCATAAAAGCCATAGAAATCAATGGCCAACAGGATTAGGATGATAATTCCAAATGAAAGAAGCATGGGTGAAGGAGTTTATGGGGTTTGAGGTATGAGGTTTGAGGTTTGAGGGAAATGGGTAAAAGGTGATGGGTGATGGAAAATGACACTATTCAATCGCCGGCAGCACAATTACAAATTCGGCACCTCCGCCCTGACGATCCTGCACATGGATGGTTCCGTGGTGCTTTTCAATAACACCTTCAGAAATAGCCAATCCCACCCCCAGTCCGAAGTCCCCTCCGGCGGTTTTGGTGGTAAAGCTGGAGTCGAAGATGCGCTTCTTAATTTTATCGGGCACTCCCGGGCCATTGTCGGCTAGGGTAATAACAACGGTATTTTCGGTTTTGTTGTGCCGGGTGGAAATATAGAGCTCTCCACGGTCATTCATGGCATCGCAGGCATTGATGATGATATTGGTCCATACCTGGTTAAGTTCGCCGGGGAAGCCCAAAACAGGCGGAACCTCTTCCAGTTGTGTATTCAATTTGATATCCTTTAGCCGGTTGCCCAGAATAAGGAGTGTTTCACGAATTCCCTCTCTAACCTCGATGCGTTCGGGTTCTTTTCCTCCCTGGCGGCTATAGCTTTTCAAGCTCTTTACAAGAAACTCAATACGTGAGGTTGACAACCTTATGTTGTTGAGAAACACACCAGACTGGTACGCATCCAGCAAAAGCTGGAGCAAATCTGCTTTGCCAGGGTTCCCGGCGAAAGGGCTTATTTTTTGCAGAACCCCTTCATCCATTTCTGCCATTATACGCAAAGAAGTACGGGCAATGTGCGGATAAACCTGAGCCATTTGTTTCATCCTTGCCCTTTGCTCCTGAGTGTCGGCGAATATGCGTTTCATGCCTGCCTCAAAACAAAACCGTACCAGGCCCGTATCGGGCAGGGCGGATGCTTTTTCTGCCATCTGGGGCAGGTTTACAGCAAGGTACTCTACCGATCGCAGCAATGCTGAAGCCGGATTGTTGATTTCGTGGGCCAAACCCGCAGTAAGCTCACCCAGTGTAGCCATTTTCTCCTGCGATATAAGGGCATTACGCGTACGCTCCAGCTCCCGGATGGTTTTGCGTAGCTGGTTGCGTTCCAGCTCCAGTTCGCGCGACAGGGTAGCTACCTCCACATGCAGGTTTACCACACTTCGATAGCGTTGTGCCAGGTTAGAGAAGATAAGCCCCTGCAACGCCTTGCTGATATTGGGGTACTGCTCCAGAAACACATCAATGTTGGCATGATTAAGGGCAAGAGTAACAACCTTGGTGGTGGCACGGGCAGTAGTAAAAACCGGCTCACCCGATTGAAAAGAAAGCAAACCTATAAAATCGCCCGGTCCCTGCATCCCTATCTTGGCATCAATATCTTCCCCCTCTTTCACCTGCGATACAAAGCCCTGAAGAATAACATATAATGTTTGGTTTTCATGCTTTTCTTCCAGCATCACTTCTCCTTCCTCAAAATCCCTTCTCAATTGAGTAAGCAATTCGCTTTGTGGCATCAGATCCAGGATGTTTTTGGCTACGGAAACTTTGTCGTAGACAGGTCTTTCTGCCGACCCTATCACGTCAGGGGTAGGCCGCGGTTTGGGGTTTTTCATTCGAATATAATCTAGTTAATCGTTTAATATTTAGTTTATTACAAACTCAAGAGTAATTAAAAATTTTCATT
>ERZ869909.201-NODE-201-length-89569-cov-11.387990_pt1 | contig 89569 bp, 72 predicted proteins | sample MGYA00520892_ERZ869909 | MGnify/ENA primary metagenome ERZ869909 (study PRJEB32215, sample SAMEA104723947) | bioreactor metagenome | biome: bioreactor; feature: anaerobic bioreactor; material: water | place: China | collected 2015-03-12 ... | reverse complement strand
ATAGTACCACCCGCTTGAGTCACAGTTTCGCTATAACGCTCAACCATGCCTGGAACCTGCTCGCTCTGGTCTGGATGGACCATGAATACGATTTCATAATGACGCATTAATTGCTCCTTATGGATTAAAGCCTGAGTACAGCTCAGCCCGGCTGACATGGAGGCAAGGAACTTGAACTATAAATTAGTGGGCTGATCAAGCCGGCGAATTGTACGCAAGTTAGGCAGTATACGCAAGTAAAAGCGGGGATAAATAGCAGAAAACAGCGCTCAGCCTTCGTTTGCAGCTGAGCGCCATGTGGATCTACTCCGCTTGCTGTTGAATCTCTTCATTCAGCAAACGGAAAAATTGTGGCACTAAGCTGGTCCACACCTCGCTCGGTCCGTCAACGACAATCAAGCGTTCGCCGAGACGACCGCGAATAACCAGTTGTTCCGCAGCAAGTAACTGAAGTTCAACCTGAACAACATGAGAAGCCAGCTCTGGCGATGTAGCCAAGCGATACGCATGATGCGTTTGCACACGGTAATTCAAATCTTCAGCGGCATTGATCAAAAGTCGATTGTTTTCATCATACTGCCAATTCAACCAGACTTGCGGGCGTTGTGGACTGGCATCTTCATCTGGAGCGCTAAAAAATGCGCCCAAAGCGAGCACTAGAATAACCAGCGTGACACCAATAATGGGTAGCAAACGTTGCAACATGACTATCCCTTGAGCTGCCGACGCTGACGAGCAACTTCAAAGAGACACACGCCAGCGGCGACGGAAACATTCAAGCTACTGACCGTTCCCGCTAATGGAATGGACACCAGATCGTCACACAATTCACGGGTAAGACGGCGCATACCTGTGCCTTCGGCGCCCATCACTAATGCTGTTGGACCAATAAACTTATTCTCGTAAAGTGAACTCGTGGCTTCTCCAGCGGTGCCTGTCACCCAAACGCCTTCGTCTTTCAAAATACGAATGGCGCGTGCCAAATTGGTCGCAATCACTAACGGTACCACTTCAGCAGCACCGCTGGCGACTTTGCGGGCGACACTGGTTAAACCCGCTGCTTTATCTTTCGGTACAACAACTGCCGTAGCGCCAGCAGCGTCTGCGGTACGCAAACATGCACCTAAGTTATGTGGATCCGTTACTTGGTCGAGCACTAAAAATAACGCTTGCTGACCAGCCTTTTCAACGAGTTCAGGTAAGTCATTTTCTTGCCACGTACGACCCGGTGTTACGATGAGATAAACACCTTGGTGATTACCTTCGCCGGCACGTTCGTCGAGAGTTTTCCGCTGACTAAATTGGGGACGTAATCCTGCAGAACGAGCCGCTTTTATAATTGCTTGAACCGCGGGGTCGTCGCGATCTTTCTGCACAAATAATTCAACTGCGCGCTCCGGTGCGTGCTCTAAAATAGCACTCACTGAATGAATGCCGTATACCGCTTCATTTTTACTCATGAACTCTTTCTCAATATCTGTTTCAACTATGGTCTCAACGACCGTCGCAACCAGTGAGCTCAGTCACGGTTGCGATACCAGAGCTAACGCGATCAACGTTTCTTATTTTTCGGCGTACGCTTTTTCGCACCGGCTGGTGCAGTTTTCTTGGCTTTCTTTGCTTTCGCAGCCTTGCTTCCTGCAGATTTCTTCTTACCGCTTTTTTCAGCGACTTTTGGCTTATAACTGCCTTTGCCTCGTTGCGTTTTCTTCTCCTGCCGACGCCGTGGTGCAATCGCATTTGATGTTTGCTCAACCGATAACAATTCAAAATCAATTTTGCGCTCATCGAGATTGACTGCAGCGACTTTCACCCGCGCTTTGTCCCCTAAGCGATAAACGTTGCCTGAGCTTTCGCCAATCAACAAATGACGTTCTGCGTCGTAGTGGAAATATTCACTCGTTAAGTTAGAAATATGCACAAGACCGTCGATCATATAGTCGTTTAAGCGCACAAATAATCCAAAATTCGTAACTGCCGAAATGACACCGTCAAATTCGTCACCCACGTGATCTTGCATAAACTCACACTTCAGCCACTCATCGACTTGTCGCGTTGCATCATCGGCGCGACGCTCGGTCTGCGAACAGTGCGGGCCAAGCTCTGCTAACTGATTCTCAGCATAACTATGTGCGCCCTCAGGACCAGCGAGATCAGGAAACTGCTTGGCAAGAATACGTTTAATCTCACGATGCAGCACCAAATCCGGATAACGGCGAATTGGCGAGGTAAAGTGCGCATATGCTTCTAACGCTAAGCCAAAATGACCACGATTTTCATGACAGTAAATCGCTTGTTGCAGCGAACGCAGCAGCATGGTCTGAATCAACTCACGGTCCGGCCGATCAGCGACCTGTGCCAACACGTCGCCGAAGTCTGACGGATGGGCCTCATCACGCAATGGCATGGTTAGGCCCAGCTCACCGAGTACGAGTCGGAATGCAAACAAGCGCTCCTCGTCTGGTAAGTCATGCACTCGGAATAACGCGCCACCATTATTTTTCTCGACAAAGCGAGCGGCGGCGACGTTAGCCATAATCATGCATTCTTCAATAAGCATGTGGGCGTGATTGCGATGAATCGGCACAATGTGTTCGATTTTACGCTGCGCATTAAAAATAAAGCGCGTTTCCACCGTATCAAAATCGATTGCGCCGCGTTGTTCGCGACTTTTACGCAGTACTTTGTATAAATCATGCAAAGTTTCTAAGTGCGGCACCACATGGTCGTACTGCTGACGCAACTTGACATCGCCATCAAGAATCGCCGCCACTTTGTTGTAGGTCAGCCGCGCATGCGAATTCATCACCGCCGGATAGAACTTGAACGTATTCAGCTTGCCACGTTCACCGATGGTCATTTCTGCCACCATACAGAGGCGATCCACTTGCGGGTTCAATGAACACAAGCCATTAGACAAGGCTTCTGGCAACATAGGAACAACGTGATTAGGGAAATAGACCGAGTTTCCGCGGTTTAATCCTTCCCGATCAAGTGCACTTCCAACCCGCACATAATGACTGACGTCAGCGATAGCAACCCACAATCGGAAGCCTTTGCCTTCAGGCTCAGCGTAAACAGCGTCGTCGAAATCGCGAGCGTCTTCACCGTCGATAGTCAGCAACGGTAATTTGCGTAAATCTACTCGTCCTTGCTTGTCACTCTCGGAAACTTCAGCTGGGATTTTTTTCGTTTCAGCAATCAAGGCGTCTGGCCATTGATTAGGTATATTGTGCTCGCGAATGGCAATTTCAATTTCCATGCCCGGCGCCATGTGGTCGCCAAGAACTTCTTTAATGCGTGCAACGGGTGAGCTGCGTCGACTTGGACGCGAGACAATTTCCGCCACGACGATTTGACCGTGGCGAGCACCATTAACGAACTCAGGCGGAATAATTAAGTCTTGAGCTAAACGTGTGTCATCCGGCACAACCAGCGACACACCTTGTTCAACAAAGTACCGGCCAACAATCTCCCGAGGCTCTTCTGCAATCGTACGGACAATTCGCCCTTCACGACGGCCACGGGAATCACTCGACCCCGCTTTGACTAACACGCGGTCGCCGTGCATAACCAATTGCATCTGATGGAACGGCAGGAAAAGATCCTGTCCGCCTTCGTCTAATTGAACAAAGCCGAAACCATCGCGATGGCCAATGACGGTGCCCTTTTTCAAATCCATTCGCTCGGGAATACCATAGGAGTCATTACGCGTGTAAACCAACTGCCCGTCACGCTCCATGGCCCGCAAGCGACGCTTGACACCAATGTGCTCGCGCTCATCACGTAAACCGAAATGCGCTAAAATATCGCTAAATGCGACCGGCTTTACAGCCTTTTTAATAACTTCAAGCATGTCTTCACGAGACGGAATCTGCACGTCATATTGAGGTTGCTCAGAAGCGTTTTTTTCATTCATTTTAGTAATAATCTTTCTCTTTTTTTCTACGGCCTATGAGCCTTTATTTAAACCTAGGTCTGCCAATGTTCGACGCTCCTAGTAATTCAGACAAGTGGCGCGTTGTCACGCCATTGCTTGACGACTGTCAGTATACCACTGACTCGGGTGTATAGATAACATCCACGGATCATGCTTATTCATGCTGAAGAAAGTTGTTGATTTTCTGATCACCGCGTATGTTTAATAGTTCAACAATAATATTCTGACAACATTCTTGGAGCTACTCATGATTCGCTACACTCTTCTTGCTTGCGCGCTTAGTTTAGCCCTTACCGGCTGCGGTGAAGCACCGCCGGCGACACAGGAAAGTCCTGCTGACCTGCGCACAACTAGCGCTGAATTAGTAACTTCGACAACCGAACGCCTGAACCAATGGTTTGACGAACGTTTCGAAGAGCGTCTGCAAATGAGTCCGATGCAGATGACCATGCTCGGTCGCAAAGATCGCTATGACCAACTCGACGATATGAGCCTTGCAAGCCAACGTGAAATGGTGCGCTGGTTACAGCAGACAGCAAGCGAACTCGCAGCAAACTTTGACTATGATGAACTCGACATCGAAGCACAAACGTCCTATGACTTATGGATGTATCAAGTCGAACGTGACGTGCGTGCTTTCGAATACCAACACATGAGCTATGTGTTCCACCAAATGTCGAGCGTGCATGCCTACTTACCACAATTTCTGATTTCATTTCACCGCGTTGATTCATTGGCTGATATGCAAGCTTATATTAGTCGACTTGAGCAACTCGGCAGCGCCATTGAAGTTCTGCTCGGCCAAGCTAAAGAGAAAGCAAACAATGGCATCCGTGTTCCCGACTTTGGTTATCAAGGTGCTTTACGTCAGTCCCAAGCCTTAGTCACCGGCCAACCTTTCAGTGAAAGCGACGAATCAGCTCCTCTGTACGCTGACGCGACGGCTAAAATTGAGCAGTTACTCGCGAACGACGCGATAACTGCGGAGCAAGCCAGTGAACTTCATCAAGCGGTGCAGCAAGCGCTCACTCACCATGTCGGCCCTGCCTATCAACAGCTCATTACTTGGCTCGATGCTGATCAAGTCAACGCCGAAAGTAATCCTACTGGCGTGAGTAAATACCCAGGCGGTGACGATTATTATCAATTTATGTTGTGGTATCACACCACCACTGATCTCAGCGCCGAAGAAATTCACCAAATTGGTCTCGACGAAGTTGCACGCATTCAAGACGAGATGATCGAAATTAAACAACGGGTTGAATTCGACGGCGATTTACAGGATTTCTTTGCGTTTATTCGCACCGATGAGCAGTTTTTCTACCCAAATACAGACGCTGGTCGACAAGCCTATCTCGACGACAGCAAGGCTTATCTCGACGCGATTGCTGATGAGTTACCAAACTTCTTCGGTATTTTACCAAAAGCCGATTTAGTCGTCCGTCGCGTTGAAGCGTTCCGCGAAGAGGACGGCGCGGCACAACACTACTTCCCCGGCACGCCAGACGGTTCGCGTCCGGGTATTTATTACGCTCACCTTTCCGATATGAGTTCCATGCCGAAAGTCGATATGGAGTCGGTGGCCTACCACGAAGGCAACCCGGGCCATCATATGCAAATTTCAATTGCTCAAGAATTAACTGGCCTTCCTCAGTTTAGAACCCTCGATCGTCATACTGTATATGTTGAAGGCTGGGCTCTTTATTCAGAACTACTCGCCAAAGAAATGGGCGGCTATCGTGACGATTATTCCGACTTCGGGCGCTTAACTGCCGAGATTTGGCGGGCTGCGCGTTTAGTTGTCGATACCGGCATGCATGCACTCGGTTGGACTGAAGAGCAAGCGGTCGATTACTTCTTAGTCAATACGCCGATTACCGAAGGCTCTGTGCGTTCCGAAATCCAACGGTATTTGGTCTGGCCAGGACAAGCGACTGCCTACAAGATTGGTATGATGCGTATTCAAGAACTGAGAGCTGAAGCGGAAGCTGCATTGGGCGAACAGTTCGACATTCGTGCCTTCCACGATACAGTGCTCGGCGGTGGCTCATTGCCATTACCAATTCTTGAGCGTCGGGTTCATCAGTGGATTGCTGAAACAAAAGGAACTAACTAAGAGTGGTGCCTGGGGACGGACTCGAACCGTCACGGGGGATTAGCCCGGCGGATTTTGAATCCGCTGCGTCTACCAATTTCGCCACCCAGGCATTTTTTCAATCTGTGTCGGTTTCGAACCGAACGCAGCGCATTATACTCAAGCTTGATTTCGTTGCAAGTGGGCTGAACAAAAACTTTTAGTCATGGTAAACTGTTTGCTTGTTATTTGAACCATAAAAAGAACGCATCTATGCCTGCAACTGAACATTCGTCTACTTCTCCGTCACAAGACGCCGCTGTTGAATTTGTCAAAGCACCCCGCGCTGGATTCTGGCGACGGATTGGCGCTATTGTCTACGATATTCTTGTCGTAACTGCTGTGATTATGCTCGCAAGTGGTCTTGCCCTTGGGTTTGTCGGTTTGCTGACATTGTCGGGGCTTGTCACCTTAAGTGAAGGTCAAGACCATGCGAGTTTACTGCAAGGTAACTGGTTCTACACTTTCTATCTCATTGCTGTTGTCATCTGGTTTTATACTGGTTTTTGGGTCCGTGGTGGACAAACGTTGGGAATGCGCACGTGGCGCATGCGGGTACAAAATGAAGATGGTAGCCGCATCAGCAAAAAACAGGCGCTAATTCGCGTTTTCACTGCCTGCCTCGGGCTAGGTAATGTTGCTGTGTTGTTCGGCCAACAAAAACTTGCCCTGCAAGATCGTCTCGCGAAGTGTGAAGTGATTGTTCTCAGTAAAGAAGCGAATCAATTTAAGAATTGGAAATAATGAATGGAACAGCCGCCGGGTCGAGCGCCCGGCCGACTGTTTTTAAGTCCGGTTTCTGGTCAGAATATACAGCGCCGCCGTTGCAAACACGATCCCCGGCAACAAAGCACCAAGCACCGGCGTAAGGTTATATACTTGCGAAATCGGACCAAATACTTCATTAAAAACGTGGAAGACAAAGCCGGTGATCACCCCAAGTAAAATCCGTGCGCCCATGGTTACCGACCTTAACGGGCCAAAAATAAATGACAGTGCAACGAGCAACATCACCGCGACAGTGAATGGCACCAGCACTTTTCGCCAGAACGCCAATTCATAACGGCTGGCATCCTGTCGATTTGACTGTAAGTACGCCACATAGCCATACAAACCGCTAATGGATAGCGACTCTGGACGAACGGTCACGACCGCTAGTTTTTCTGGGGTTAAGGTCGAAGTCCAGCTCCAGCTCGCCAACTGGTAATTGCGAACTTCGTCATCCAGTAATTCAGTGTATTGGGCATCATGTACGCGCCATTCCGGCCCGATATAAGTCGCTCGACCGCCATGCACTACTTTTTCCAGTACCCGGTCACTAAACTGATAAATCGTCACGTTATGTAGTCGCCCCGTGTCGGCAACTTCGCCAATATGGATATAGTGATTACCGTCTTTTGCCCAGATTCCATGGTCGCCACTGATTAAGCTTCCCCCTGAAATTGCCTGTGCTCGGAGTTGCCGGGCTTGCGACTCGAGGTTCGGTGCTATCCACTCGCCAATCACGAGTACGGCAATCATCATGACAATTGCCGATTTCATCACCGAACCGATCAGATTCAGTCGCGAGCGTCCGGCCGCCATCATCACCGTTAACTCACTGTTGCTCGCCAGCAAACCCATTCCGATCAGCCCACCAAGCAACGCCGCCATCGGGAAAAATAGCTCAATATCGCGTGGCAAACTGAGTAAGACAAAAGCAATGACGTCGGCCATATCGTAGGTACCACGACCAATTGCACGAATTTGCTCAACGAAGCGAATCAACGCGCTTAAACCGGTCAGCACCATTAAACTCAACAGTGTTGTCATCAATACCGTCTTACCGATGTAACGATCGAGAATACTGAACATCAGGAACGCCTCCGCAACATAGCACGCAGACGATAGCCGCTCGGACGCTCACGAATCAACAGGGAAACACCAATCAGCAACAGCGCCGCATGAATCCACCAGAGTCCCAGTGATTGCGGCAATGAACCGTCACCAAGTGCGCGTTTACTCGCCATTAACACCATAAAGTAACCAAGATAAATTAACACCGCAGGCGCCATCCGCGCGAATTTGCCCTGCCGTGGATTAACCCGACTGAGAGGAACAGCGATCAATGCCAGTAAAGGAATCGCCAAAGGAATCGCCAATCGCCACTGCAACTCCGCTGCAGCCTCACTGCCTTCGGTTTGCATGAGATCTAGCGTTGGCACTGCTTCAAGCCGACGGCGTTCTTCTTCAAGTTCCTGTTCGCGAATTTGCATCTGATACTGGTCAAAACTCATCACGTGATGATCCAGGTTGACCAGCGATTGAGAGTAACGACGGCCATCCTCAAGCACGAGTTGTTGAGATCCATTGGCCAGCGTTTCAATACGCCCAAGTGCTGCCATAACCACACTAGCCCGGGAGTCTTCATTAAACTCGCTACGCGCCGGTAATTGCGCAACGAAAATCTCTTCGAGTAACCCATCCCGATTTTGGCTTTCAACAAAGATCACCGCACGCTGTTGCGCAACTTGTTGGAAACGCCCAGTTTGAATCACTGAAACGCCCGCTTCTGAGCGGGCTCGGTCCGCAATAGCTTGCTCTTGTGACAGTGCCCACGGTCCCAGCCAGAGGGTAAGCAAGGCGGTAAGCATTGCCAGCATCACGGCGAACACAAGAGTTACGCGAGCGATGTACCACTCACTCACCCCGCACGCGTGCAAAACCGCCATTTCATGATCTGCATACAGGCGCCCTTGGGCAAGCAGAATGCCAAGAAAAATGCTAATCGGTAAAATTAACGAAGCTAAGCTGGGTAACTGTAAACCAAGAACTTGAATGATGAGCTGAGCAGGCAATTGCCCTTCAGATGCCTGCGCAAGTACTTGAACGAACTGTTGACTGACAAAAATCGTCAATAAGACGAGGAAAACGGCAATTTGCGCTTTGAATGTTTCACGAATTATGTAACGAAAAATGCGCACTATTTGAACCTTTAACTTCGTTTTTCACTGGAAATCAGTGAATATTTCAGTAAACTCTGTATTTTAGTAAGTTTAATCGCTATTACTAGGTTTTGGCGAGAAATTTTCAAGCCAAATTTAAGCGATCGTCACGTTAACCGACGCTCGTACGAAGCCGAGTAACATGACATCATTTTTTCATGATGCCATGAGCAGACCTAATAAACCAGAAATGGGAGCAGGCATGGAGTTTAATGTAAAAAGTGGCAGTCCTGAGAAACAACGTTCAGCATGTATTGTCGTGGGCGTGTTTGAGCCTCGTCGTTTATCCCCCGCTGCTGAACAAATCGATAAAATCAGTGATGGTTATTTAAGTAACTTACTGCGCCGCGGCGACATCGAAGGCAAAGCCGGGCAAGTTTTATTGCTCCATAATATTCCCAATGTTTTAAGTGAACGTGTTCTGCTGGTTGGCTGTGGCAAAGAGCGCGAACTCGATGAGCGTCAGTATCGCCAAATCATCAGCAAGACAATTGCAACTTTGAATGAAACAGGCGCGATGGAAGCGGTTTGTTTCCTCAGCGAATTGCATGTCAAAGGCCGTGATACCTATTGGAAGGTGCGCCATGCGATTGAAGCAGCGCAGGCGAGCTTATATGTTTTTGACCAATTAAAAACACACAAAGAAGAGCCTCGTCGTCCATTACGCAAAATGGTTTTCAATGTGCCGACTCGGCGCGAGCTACCGATCGGTGAAAAGGCTGTTCAACACGGTCTAGCCGTCGCCAAAGGCGTTAAGTTATGTCGTGACGCCGCCAATATGCCGCCAAATATTTGTACACCGGTTTGGCTTGCTGAACAGGCCGAACAAGTTGCTGAGCGTTATGAAAATCTTGCCGTCGAACGTGTCAATGAATCGGACATGGCGGAGCTTGGCATGAACTCATATTTAGCGGTAAGCCGAGGCTCTGAAAATCCAGCAGTGATGACGGTCATGCACTACCGTGGCAGCCAAGACGAACGGGCGCCAATTGTCTTGGTTGGCAAGGGCTTAACCTTCGACTCCGGCGGCATTTCCATTAAGCCAGGCGAAGCCATGGACGAAATGAAATATGACATGGGCGGTGCAGCCGGCGTATTGGGCACCATGCAGGCACTTGCAGAGTTGCAGCTACCAATCAATGTCATCGGTATTCTTGCTGGCTGTGAAAATATGCCTGATGGTCGCGCTTATCGTCCGGGCGACATTTTAACCACAATGTCAGGACAGACCGTCGAAGTTCTCAACACCGACGCAGAAGGTCGTTTGGTGCTGTGTGACGCCCTAACCTATGTTGAGCGTTTTAACCCCGAGGCGGTAATTGATATTGCCACCTTGACGGGGGCCTGTGTCATCGCACTCGGTGCGCACGCGACTGGCTTAATGAGCAATCACAACCCGCTTGCCCATGAATTACTCAACGTCTCAAAGCAAAGCGGCGACCGCGCTTGGCAATTACCTTTGTGGGACGATTATCAGGAAATGCTCGACAGTCCATTTGCTGATATGACCAACTTAGGTGGTCGTCCTGCTGGTACAATTACTGCGGCCTGTTTCTTGTCGCGCTTTACCAAGAAGTACCATTGGGCGCACTTAGACATCGCCGGTACCGCTTGGAAAAATGGTAAGGACAAAGGCGCGACCGGAAGACCAGTACCTATGCTCACCCAGTATTTGTTGGCAAAAGCCGGTTCAGCGGCAGGTGAATAACCATGGCTAGAGCACCTGAGATCACTTTTTATTTGCATGACCAAGCGGATGAGTCCGCTTGGTTGTCTCAGGTGTGCCAGCTTGTTGCTGAGCAATTTTCACAACGACGCAAAATTGCTGTACGCACCCAATCTCAAGAACAAGCAGAACGTTTTGACGAGCTTCTCTGGCAGCAGCCTCCGGAGCGCTTTATCCCGCATAATTTAGTCGGTGAAGGGCCAAACGGCGGCGCGCCAGTCGTGATCGGTTGGGATCAGCCTCTCGAAGAATATGGCATCGGTCGGCAACTGGTCATCAACTTAGCCAATGACTGTGCGCCGTTTGTGCGCGGTGTACAACGAATTATTGACTTTGTTCCGTTGCAAGACGACGAAAAAGAACTTGCGCGTGAACGCTTTCGAACCTATCGACGGACTGGGGCGAGTATCGACACTCAGCCTCTTTCCTAAGCATTGAAGGACATTATGGATAAAACCTATTCCCCACAGAATATCGAGCAACGTCTGTACCAGCATTGGGAGCAGTCGGGTTACTTCCGTCCATCCGGTGAGGGTGACTCTTATTGTATTATGATTCCTCCACCCAATGTCACTGGCAGCCTGCATATGGGCCACGCATTCCAGCACACATTGATGGATACACTTGTCCGTTATAAACGAATGGATGGTCATAATACCCTTTGGCAAGTCGGCACCGACCACGCCGGTATAGCGACGCAAATGGTTGTCGAACGCAAACTTGCGGCTCAAGGCATTGACCGCCACAGCCTCGGTCGGGAAACCTTCATCGATAAAGTTTGGGAATGGAAAGCCGAATCCGGTGGCACCATCACCCAACAAATGCGTCGTTTGGGTGATTCCGTTGATTGGGAGCGTGAGCGTTTCACCATGGACGACGGCTTATCAGCTGCAGTTCAAGAGGTCTTCGTGCGCTTGTACGAAGATAACCTGATTTATCGTGGCAAACGCTTAGTCAATTGGGATCCGAAGCTTAAAACAGCAATTTCGGACTTAGAAGTCGAAAATAAAGAAAGCCAAGGTAGCCTTTGGCATTTGCGTTACCCACTGGCTGATGGTGCCACGACTGCCGATGGCAAAGCTTATGTGGTTGTCGCAACAACCCGACCGGAAACCATGCTCGGTGACGCTGCCGTAGCAGTACACCCTGACGACGCTCGCTATGCGTCGTTACACGGTAAATTTATCGAATTGCCGCTAACCGGTCGTCGTATTCCAATTATTGTCGACGACTACGTTGATCAAGAGTTTGGCTCTGGTTGTGTAAAAATCACACCTGCTCATGACTTTAATGACTATGACATTGGTAAACGTCACAATTTGCCCTTAATTAATATCCTCAGTGATGATGCCCATGTTTTGGCTGCTGCTGAAGTGTTTGATTTAAAAGGTCAGCCTCGTGACGATATCGCGACCAGCTTACCTACTGAGTTTGCCGGTTTAGAGCGGTTTGCAGCGCGCAAAGCGATTGTCGCTGCATTCGAGGCTGCTGACTTGCTAGATAAAATCGAAACGCATGCCAACAAGGTTCCCTACGGTGACCGGTCTGGCGTTGTTATCGAGCCGTTCTTGACTGACCAATGGTATGTTCGCGTTGCACCACTTGCTGAAACCGCAACGAAAGCCGTCGAAGACGGCGATATCCAATTCGTACCAAAACAATATGAGAATATGTATTTCAGTTGGATGCGTGACATTCAAGACTGGTGTATTTCTCGTCAATTGTGGTGGGGGCATCGTATTCCAGCTTGGTATGACGACGCCGGCAATATCTATGTCGGTCGCAGCGAAGAAGAAGTGCGCGCGAAACACAATCTGGCGGATCGTCCTTTGCACCAAGATAATGACGTTCTTGATACTTGGTTTTCATCCGCGTTATGGACCTTCTCAACTTTAGGCTGGCCGGAAGATACCGAAGCATTGAAGACTTTCCACCCCACCGATGTGCTAGTCACCGGTTTCGATATTATCTTCTTCTGGGTCGCTCGCATGATCATGATGACGATGCATTTCCTAAAAGACGAAGATGGTAAGCCACAAGTGCCGTTTAAAACCGTGTATGTCACTGGCCTGATTCGTGACGAACAGGGAAATAAAATGTCGAAATCGAAAGGAAATGTCATCGATCCGCTCGACATGATTGACGGTATTGAACTGGATACCTTAGTCGAAAAACGCACCAGTAATTTGATGCAAGAGAAACTCGCCGAGCAAATTAGTAAGCGCACGCGCAAAGAGTTTCCAGAAGGCATTAGTGCGCATGGCACAGATGCGCTGCGATTCACCTTAGCCGCTCTTGCTTCCACCGGTCGCGATATCAACTGGGACATGAAACGCCTTGAAGGCTACCGGAACTTTTGCAATAAGCTCTGGAACGCCAGTCGTTATGTGCTGATGAATACAGAAGAGCATGATTGCGGCCTATCAGGCGACGATATGGAGCTGTCACTTGCAGACCAATGGATTATTGAACGCATGAACGCCACCGTCAAAGACTTCCGGCGCGCGCTCGATCAATACCGCTTTGACCAAGCTGCGGCTATTGCCTATGAATTTAGCTGGAATCAATTCTGCGACTGGTATCTCGAGTTAACCAAGCCAGTACTGCAACAGGGTAACGAAGCGCAGCAACGCGGTACTCGTCACACACTTGTGCATGTGCTTGAGCAACTTTTACGCTTGCTGCACCCGCTACTTCCGTTTATTACTGAGGAAATTTGGCAGCGAGTTGCGCCACTAACCGGTGTTAGCGCAGACACAATTATGCTGCAGCCTTACCCACAAGTTCAGGAAACTCGCTTTGCTGCAGCTTCTGACGATATGGAGTGGCTCAAGCAAGTTATCATCGGTATTCGCAATATCCGCGGTGAAATGGACTTATCACCAAATAAAGCGCTACCTGTCATCATTGTTAATGCGGACGACCAAGCAACACGTCGCTTGCAGCAAAACGAGAGTTTCCTCAGCGCGCTCGCAAAACTTGAAAGCGTGACCTTCCTCGCTGCCGGAGAGGAAGCGCCAGCAAGTGCTACAGCACTCGTTGGTCGTACAGAAATTCATATCCCAATGGCCGGGTTAATCGACAAGGATGCTGAACTTGCTCGTTTAGACAAAACCATCGATAAAGCTGAAAAAGACAAACAGCGCTTAGCCGGCAAGCTCAGCAATGAAAACTTTGTCAGCAAAGCACCTGCTGAGGTGATTGACAAGGAACGGGAAAAATTAGCTGAAGCTGAAGAACTGTTGCAACAGCTGCAACAACAACGGGCGCGGATCGCAGCAATTTGATTGCGAGCTAGAGGATTCGTTACCCAATAAAAAACAGCCGTCGGTTTCCACCCACGGCTGTTTTTTTAGGCGTGACGCAAAGCTTTACTCTTCTTCTTCGTCACCAATAAAAGTACCCCAACCGTCATATTCAACACCACAATGTTTGGCAATTTCAGTAATTTCGCGAGTTTGCGCGGCGAGTTTCGCCCGCTCAACGGTACAGTAAGTTAAAGCTGCGAAGTAAAACGCTGGTTGACCATCATCTAATTCGAATTCTTCCGCATCTTCGACATGGTAACCGAGTTTCACGAGCTCAACTGCGGCCTTTTCTAACTTGCTAAAGTCTGATGACACCAAATGATGTTCAATTTCTATTTCTTCATCGGCCTCAAGTCCAGCTTCCAATAAAATATCAATTGTCTCATCACTTTGGGCTAATAAAGCTTCTAAATCATTCACGACGAACGTACTCCCTCTCTCGACTCAATACGAGAATTGACAGATTTAACTTCTTCATCGAGGCGATTAATTTTATCAAGCATTTGCTCATAACTTGTCGCCATCAGCTCTCGAATGTGCTCGCGCGAAAAATTTTGCGTATCAATTGGCGGCATCATTTCGATGATCACTTTACCATTATTCCAGCGATTGAGCTTTATCTTTTCGTGAGTCGTCGACATGCACACAGGGACCAGCGGAACCTTCGCCTGCACCGCCGTATGAAAAGCACCTGTTTTGAATGGTAAGAGTCCGCGACCATAACTACGCGTTCCTTCCGGGAACATCCATATAGATAGGTTACGCCGCTTGATCGCACTAACCGCGGTTCCTATGGTGCCCAATGCACGCGAACTATTTTTTCGATCGATTAATATATTACCGGCCAACCAATAGAGCTGACCAAAAAAAGGAATCCATTTGAGACTCTTCTTACCGATTGTAACGGTACCCGGCAACAAACTGCGGCTCATGGTGAAAATATCGTAGCTATTTTGATGATTAGCGATATAGACAAAAGGGCCACCTTGCTTAACTTCCTCTGGTACCCGGATTTCCAAATCAACACCGAGTAACTTATGCATACGTCCAAAAAGATGAGCAAAAATCGCTGTGTTATTGCGATGAAAGGGTCTTAATAAACAGAATAACGAGCCCAGCACGCCCGCTAAAACAACAAAAATACCGAGGATCAGCAATCTAATTACAGCTAACATGTGTACTCTCAACCAAAAATTTGGCTCGCAGTATAACCTGAAAGGACTTATTTTGACCAATAAAAATAAGGGACTTACTCCTTAAGAGCAAGTCCCTTTTAGCGTACACCTGTATTAAAAAGTTAGCTATTCCGCGTCATTTTCCTGAATTTCTTGGATTTTTTCCGATAATTCAAAATCAAGCGCATCAACGCGCTGCAAACCGCGCGGCAACTTGTTACCACGTCGTCCGCGCTCGCCCCGATAATGCTCAAGATCAGATGGCTTTAACTGTAATTTGCGTTTACCCGCATGAACCACTAAGGTCGCATCAGCTGGCATTACAGTTACCGCTTGCACATATTCTTCACGCAATTTAGCCCGGCTTGAAGGGATGCTAATAATCTTATTGCCTTTGCCTTTGGCAAGTTGCGGTAGGTCAGCGACTGGGAAGGCCAACAAACGCCCTTCATTGGAAACGGCGACGATCAAATCCGATTCAACTGAGTTCACTCGTTGCGGTGCCAATACGCGTGCAGAGCTCGGCAGCGAAAGCAAGGCTTTACCATTCTTCACACGGCTTTGCATGTCGCTAAACTTCGCCACAAACCCATAACCAGCATCGGATGCAAGTAACCATAAGTGCTCGTCTTTACTCATAAGAACTTGGCTAATACTTTCACCCGCGACTAAGCTAAAGCGACCTGTGAGCGGCTCGCCTTGGGTACGTGCGGAGGGCAGAGTGTGCGCTTCACAACTATAACTCCGGCCTGCGGTATCGATAAACACGACCGGTTGGTTGCTGCGACCGGAAGCTTGGGCAAGGAAACTGTCCCCTGCTTTATAGCCGAGTGCAGCTCCGTCAATATCGTGCCCTTTCGCTGCACGAACCCAGCCTTTCTGTGACAGCACGACCGTTACTGCTTCTGAAGGCGTCAATTCGCGCTCAGACAACGCTTTCGCCTCTTTCCGTTCGACCAGAGGTGAACGACGATCATCACCGTATTTTTCTGCATCCGCTAATAATTCTTTCTTAATCAGCGTTTTCATTCGCCGCTCAGAACTCAACAACGTTTGCAACTGATCGCGCTCTTTGGCAAGTTCATCCTGCTCCGCACGCAACTTCATTTCTTCTAGTTTCGCCAAATGGCGTAATTTCAATTCAAGAATCGCTTCCGCTTGTGTGTCAGAGAGCTCAAATCGACGCATCAACTCCACTTTCGGTTGTTCTTCGTGACGGATGATTTCAATCACTTCATCGATATTCAAAAACGCGATGAGGAGACCGTCAAGAATATGCAAACGGCGTTCAACTTTGTCTAAACGGAACTGTAGTCGACGCGTCACGGTTTGCAGGCGGTAGTCAAGCCACTCTTTGAGAATGGAGACTAAAGGTTTAACTTGCGGGCGGCCGTCGAGGCCGAGCATGTTTAGATTGACGCGATAATTCTTTTCGAGATCTGTGGTGGCAAATAAGTGTGCCATAAGTTGTTCAACATCAACTCGATTCGAACGTGGCACGATGACTAAACGCGTTGGGTTCTCATGATCCGACTCGTCGCGCAAGTCCGAGACCATGGGCAACTTTTTCGCTTGCATTTGCCCTGCAATTTGCTCAAGTATGCGAGCACCAGAGGCTTGATGCGGCAACGCATCAATAACAACTTCACCGTCTTCCATGACGTAGCGAGCACGCATTTTGATGCTGCCACGCCCGGTTTCATAGATCTTCTCAATGTCGTCGGCAGCAGTGATCACTTCTGCATCGGTTGGATAATCAGGGCCGCGCACATGCGCCATGATTTCGCTTAGCGTTGCTTTCGGCTGATCTAACAGCAATGCACAGGCATTCGCTACTTCGCGAGCATTATGTGGCGGTATATCAGTCGCCATGCCGACCGCAATTCCAGTCACACCATTCAGTAAAATATGCGGAAGGCGTGCCGGTAAAATCTTCGGCTCGTCCATGGTGCCATCAAAGTTCGGCACCCAGTCGGAAGTACCTTGAGCGAGTTCAGCGAGCAATACCTCACTGAAGCGCGACAACCGCGCTTCAGTATAACGCATCGCTGCAAATGATTTAGGATCGTCAGCAGAACCCCAGTTACCTTGGCCATCAACTAAGGGGTAACGATAAGAAAATGGCTGAGCCATCAATACCATGGCCTCGTAGCAAGCCGAGTCGCCATGCGGGTGGAACTTACCCAGCACATCACCGACGGTACGTGCTGATTTCTTATATTTTGCCAGAGCAGACAAACCGAGCTCTGACATGGCGTAAATGATGCGGCGTTGCACCGGCTTAAGACCATCACCAATGTGGGGTAAAGCACGATCCATAATCACGTACATCGAATAATTGAGATACGCTTGTTCGGTAAACGCGTGTAATGGCTGCTGTTCAATATTTTCCAATGCCGTACTCATAGCCAGTCCTGTTTCACTTTATTATTATCCAGTTTCATTCGCGCAACGTCGCGGTGTTCATTGAATTACGCTAATTCGACAAGGTTGCCTTTACTTTCTAGCCAGTCGCGGCGGTCACTCGAGCGCTTTTTCGCCAGTAACATATCCATCAGGATGTCCGTCTGCTGCGGATCATCAACTGTTAATTGCACAAGACGACGTGTATTTGGATCCATCGTCGTTTCACGTAATTGCAACGGATTCATTTCACCCAGTCCTTTGAAGCGTTGAACGTTGATTTTCCCGCGTTTTTTTTCGGCTTCAATGCGATCAAGAATCCCCTGCTTTTCACTATCGTCTAAGGCGTAATAAACTTCTTTGCCAACATCAATTCGATATAAAGGCGGCATCGCGACATACACATGCCCTGCTGCTACCAACGGCAAGAAATGTTTCACAAATAAGGCGCAGAGCAGCGTCGCAATATGCAGTCCATCGGAGTCGGCATCAGCAAGGATGCAGATTTTTCCGTAGCGCAAATTGCTTAAATCGAGCGCTCCAGGATCGACGCCCAGAGCCACCGAAATATCATGAATTTCCTGAGACGCGAGAATCTGATCAGGGTCAACTTCCCAGGTGTTTAAGATTTTCCCACGAAGCGGCATCACCGCTTGAAATTGACGATCACGCGCTTGTTTTGCAGAGCCACCGGCCGAGTCACCCTCGACTAAAAACAACTCGCTGCGGTCTGGATCTTGACTAGCGCAATCGGCCAATTTGCCCGGAAGTGCTGGACCTTGCGTGACCCGTTTGCGAACCACCTTTTTCGCTGCACGCATCCGCCGCTGGGCACTTGAGATACAGAGCTCAGCTATTTGCTCGGCTAAATCTGTATGTTCATTTAGCCACAAACTGAATGCGTCTTTCACCACACCACTAACAAACGCAGCCATTTGCCGCGAACTCAAGCGTTCTTTGGTTTGTCCGGAAAATTGTGGGTCACTCATTTTCACTGACAAAATGTAGCTGCAACGGTCCCAGATATCTTCGGGTGTCAAACGCACACCGCGTGGAAGAAGGTTGCGGAATTCACAAAAATCACGCAGCGCTTCTAACATTCCCTGGCGCAAGCCATTCACGTGCGTTCCACCTTGCGCTGTTGGGATGAGGTTGACATAGGACTCACCAATTCCATCGCCACCTTCCGGCAGCCAAGTTACGGCCCATTCAGCACCTTCTTCAGCCGCATGAAACTGGCCAATAAAGGGATCATCGGGTAAACGTGGCAGATCGCGTAAGGCTTCGGTTAAATAGTCTCGTAAACCGTCTTCATAGAACCAAGTCGTCTCTTCACTGTTCACATGGTCTTTGAAGGTGATAGTCAATCCTGGACAGAGCACCGCTTTTGCACGCAATTGATAGCGCAAACGGCTCACGGAAAATTTTGCCGAATCAAAATATTTAGCATCTGGCCAAAAGCGTACGCGTGTCCCTGTATTACGCTTACCGACAGTACCTGTCACCGCTAGGTCAGTGACCTTGTCACCGTGCTCAAACGCCATTTCATAAACTTGACCATCGCGCTTGACCGTCACATCAACACGCGTGGAGAGCGCGTTAACAACACTAATACCGACACCGTGCAAACCACCAGAAAACTGGTAGTTTTTGTTCGAGAATTTACCACCGGCATGAAGTTTGGTCATGATCAGTTCCACACCCGGAATGCCTTCTTCCGGATGAATATCGACCGGCATACCACGACCATCATCTAGCACTTCAAGCGATTGGTCGGCATGAAGAATCACGGTAATTACCCGCGCATGTCCGGCGAGCGCCTCGTCAACAGAGTTATCAATAACTTCTTGACCAAGATGGTTAGGGCGTGTCGTGTCGGTATACATGCCGGGACGACGTTTGACTGGCTCAAGGCCATTAAGAACTTCTATCGAGTCCGCTTTGTAATCAGTTGTCATAGGTAGTTAAAGCTCGACTGTTGTTATAGTTGTACGCGAATTCGTGTGGTCTCAACGCTGTAGATCTTATTAATACAGATAGTAAGAGCGGATGTCACTAGCCAGCATAGTTAAATTCGTATTGTGTCCGCCCAGTTTGAAAACACAGCTTCAGCCAATCCGCCAAATGCTGGTTCAGTTGCAGCTTCTCATCACGCGGGTAGGCTGGGTTCTCTGTCGTTAACGTTAACGCGGTTAAACGCTCTTGGCCTTGGCAATCAATAATTTCGGCCATCCGAGCGTCGTGATACAAACGAACGATAAATGACGCTTTGACAAAATCATGCGTATCGGGCGCTGTTTGCGCTATGGCTAAATCCGTGGTGTAACGTGCAGAGGTTTTCTCTTCAATTTGAAAACGCAACTGGTCACCAACTATAATTTCTCGTTGCAGGGGCTCGTCTTGGCTTTGCGTCAGCAAGCGCTGCAAAGCAGCATAGTTCCGCTCCGCCAAACTGTGTAGACGTTGTAAGTCTGGTACGTAACGTTTTTTATTCAACGTTGGCAAACCCCCATTGTTGGCGTAATCGATTTAAGTGAATCGCCAACCATTGTAACCCAATTACCGTCGCCGCGTTATCCACCTGACCGGCTTCTAGCATAGCCATGACTTCAGTGCGTGGTCGCGGGGTCACTTTGATATCCTCATGTTCACTTGCCAAACCGCCATACTCTGAGGCTGACTCCGCGTCGACCTGAGCTAAGTATATGTAGATGCGTTCGGTCATGCCGCCCGGACTCGACAAGTAACTTAAGGCATAATGTAGTGAGTTCGCAGCTAAACCTGCTTCCTCTTGCAACTCTCTACGCGCAACTTGCTCATGCGTTTCGCCTGGGTCGACCATTCCAGCCACAAGCTCATGTAGCCAGGGTGATTCGCTCGTGGCCATCGCACCAACTCGAAACTGCTCAAGCATGACGATTTTATCACTTGCCGGGTCATAGGGGATTACCACGACTGCATGTCCGCGATCCATGATTTCACGTTTCATCCAGTCACTCCAGCTACCCGCAAAGAGTCGATGGCGAAGGGTTGCTACCTTTACACGAAAGAAACCGCTATAAACTTCATGTGTTTCGCGAATTTCTACATCTTCATGATTGAACTGATCCACATCTCACTCCCAAGTTGTACTTATTCCATCGTCATTTACGCTGAAGCACGGAATAAGATCGGTGCTGACTCCGTTCTATCTGTGCGAAAGCCTACCTGCCGAGCCGAAAAGCTGCAAGTTATCTCAATGGTAAAGCCATATGTCGCAGGATGGCCCAGTATTAGACGCGCCTAATATACATGCGCTAATATTCTGTTACACTTAGCGCATCAAAAATGCGTGTTTAAAAGATGACCTTCTGTATGCTCTCGGGCTACACTGGCCGCATGAACCCGATAAGTACTTACTTAGCTGTACCTTTATAATAAAGGAATCGACAACCGATGAAGATTAAATGTTTAGCTGTCGCACTTTCCCTAGGCTTGGGCCTAGCTGTTGTTCCGACCCAAGCAACCGACCTGACCGACATCTATCGTCTTGCTTTAGAAAATGACCCTCGTCTTTTACGAGCTGCTTCTGACCGAGACTCTGCAAAAGCAGGAGTAGACGTTTCTCGAGCGGATTGGTGGCCACAAATTAATTTTGGCATGAACTACTCAGATAGTAAGTCTGATGGAGTGAATGCGACCGATGACGGTTTCGTGGTACGCACCACCAATAGCACTTCGTTTAGCCAAGAAGTCTCCTTATCGCAAACCGTGTTTAACCTTGGCACTTGGCGCGGAACTGGCATTGTAGAAAAGCAGGCCTATCAAGCCGAAGTGAATTACTTGTTAGCTCGTCAACAACTTATGTTGCGCGTCACCAACGCCTACTTCGCTGTGTTACAAGCTCAAGATAGCTTAGAATTTGTGCAAGCAGAAAAGCGCGCAATAGAACGACAGCTAGAGCAAACTAAACACCGTTTTTCGGTTGGTTTGACCGCAATTACTGACGTTCATGAAGCGCAAGCTCAGTTCGACAATGCGGTTGCTCAAGAGATTCAAGCACAAAACCGCGTCGAAATTACTTTAGAAGGTCTACGAGAAATTACGGGCCGTCAGCATGCTGATATCTATCGCTTAAACACTGAACGCTTTGATCCAGTTCGTCCCGACCCACAAGGTGTTGAACGCTGGATTCAACTTGCCCATGATCGTAACCTCCAATTACTGATTAGTCGCAGCGGTTTAGAAATTGCCGAGCAGCGCATCGAATTAGCACGTGCAGGCCATTATCCGCGCGTCAGTTTAAATGCAAGCTACTCAAATCGTGACCAAGACACCAGCAGTGCTGCAGGAAGCCGCAGCGTCAGTGGCTTAAACTCACGGAACATTGGTTTGCAATTGACATTACCGTTATATTCCGGTGGTCGTACAGTTGCTAGTACCGAGCAAGCACGCGCCGATTACGTATCAGTCAGTCAAACGTTAGAAGAAAATCGTCGCGCAGTGGAGCGTGAAGTGCGTAGCGCCTATTTTGATGTGGTTGCCAGCATTTCGAGTATCCGTGCTTTTGAGCAAGCCGTTATTTCTGCAGAAAGCGCTTTAAATGCAACCCAGGTTGGTTTAGAAGTTGGTACGCGGACCATCGTCGATGTACTGCAAAGTACACGGAACCTATTTAATGCGCGTCGGAACCTATCGGAAGCTCGCTATACATACGTCAATCGAATTTTGGCGCTGTATCAGGCTGCTGGTATCATTTCTGAAAGCGACTTACTCACGATTAACGACGGTCTAACTGCACCACAACAGTAAGTTACCATCTACATGTACAGATAAAGCCGGCCATTGGTCGGCTTTGCTTTTTCTGGTACTGCTCAGTTACAATCAAGCAAAACACAAAGGTAACTTGCGTGACCCAGCAATCATCTCAGCAAAAGACCCCGCACTCGGTCGAGCTACCGCGCTTTCGCGCCTTCTTTCTGCATCCAAAGTTTTGGCCAACGTGGTTGGGCATTGGTTTCATGTATTTATTGTCATGGCTGCCCTTTCGACTCCAATTAGCATTAGGCCGCCTGATTGGGCGTATGTTTTATCGCCTGTTCCCTAAACGTGTAAAAGTGGCTCGACGCAATCTTGAGCTATGTTTTCCCTACATGCCCGCTGCGGAACGTGAACAGCTTATCCGCGAGAACTTCAAGAACACCGGCATCGCTTTACTGGAAACAGGAATGGCTTGGTGGTGGCCGGACTGGCGTATGCGCCGAAAACTCAAAGTCGAAGGCTGGGAACATATTGAGGCCGCCGAAAAAGAAGGTAAAGGCGTGTTCTTACTGCTATTTCATTTCTTGTGTTTAGAAGTACACGCTCGCGTATTCGGTTTAATTCGACCTTCAGTGGGACTTTACCGACCGCATAATAATCCTTTAATGGAATATTTACAGACCCGTGGCCGCAGTCGCAGCAATAAATACATGCTGCGTAAAAAGGACGTCCGCGGCATGATCGCTGCTTTAGATCAAGGCGAGGTTTGTGGTTATCTTCCTGATCAAGACTATGGCCGCAACAGAGCAGTCTACGTGCCACTGTTCGAGGTACCGGACGCGGCAACCACAACCGGCACCAGCTTGTTTGCTAATAGTGCGAATTGTATTACGCTTATCAGCACCTGCGAACGCTTACCCGGCACCCAAGGCTATGTCCTGCGAATTCTACCGACCATGGCGGATATTCCGAGTGGCAGTGAGGAAGAAGATGCGCGCCGAGTTAACCTCGAGGTCGAGCGCGCGGTAAAAGCTGACCCAGAGATGTATATGTGGATGCATCGGCGCTTTAAAACACGTCCAACTGACGATCTGCCGAGTTATTACGACAGCAAAAAGACATCCGCTTAATCGACGCCGTCAGTAAAGACCTGCTGCCAAATACGCTTCACTTGCGCAGCAGGCTCTGCGAAGTCTCGCTCACTCATGCGTCCCTGCTCGGCTAACGCAAGCCGATGCAATTCAACACGATATTGCTGATAAGCATCAATCAACAGAATAACATCAGCTTCACTAAGTAGCTTACAGCCCGCAGCAATCTCTAAAATCCGAATATTATCAGTCCATATTGCTAAATCGGCATAGGTTTCGCTATACGCAAGCACTAAATACTGAGTGATAAACTCAATATCAGCAATGCCTCCGGGCATTTGTTTCACATCCCAGCGGCCGTCCTTCTGTTGCCATAAATGAGCTCGCATTTTTTCCCGCATAGCGATGACATCAGTACGCAGCACATGTCGGTCACGTTGGCGGCAAAGCGTGTTTTTCCGAATTGCTGAAAACTGCTCGTACAACGAAGCGTGCCCAAACACCATCCGCGCACGAACTAACGCCTGCAACTCCCAAGTCCAAGCATCATTGCGCAAGTATTCACGATAGGTGCTTGCACGCACGACGAGTAGTCCGGCTTGACCTGAGGGACGCAGACGCATATCGACATCATATAGAACACCGCTCATGGTTCGCGTTGTAAATAGATGCAGCACCCGCTGCGCCAAACGCAAATAAAATTGCTGAACATCCAGCGGCTTATGGCCGTCGGTCTCGCCTTGATTATCGTCCGCACTCATGAACACGAGATCTAAGTCAGAACCATAGCCAAGCTCATAACCACCGAGTTTGCCATATGCGATTACCGCAAAACCGGTATCACTTTCATCCCTACCTGGCGGGCAGCCATGCACCTCTGTTAATTGCCGCCAAGCAAGCAGGACCACTTGTTCGATAATGGCTTCAGCTAAAAACGTAAGGTGATCACTTACGCGCATTAAGTGCACACCTTCATTGAGGTCTGCCGCAGCCACTTTCAACTGGAAGATCTGCTTGACCTGGCGCAAGGCGTCCATTTGCGCTTCGGCATCGTCAGTTGGTAGCCGAAGTAAGTAGTCACTAACTCGACGATGGTAACTTTCGACATCGGGTAACTGATAAAGCTGTACTGGGTCGATAAGTTCATCGAGTAACAGTGGGAACTTCGCCAATAGATGAGCAATCCATGGGCTTGCCTGACAAAGAAACGTCAATTGTTTGCGCGCATCACGGTTTTCTGCCAGTAATTCAAGATACGTCGTTCGCGATGCGATTTGCCCGACAATCTCGAACACACGTTGCAGCACCCGATCGGCATGTGGATATTTAAGAACCCCCTCGATTAATGCCGGAACGAGGTTGGCTTGTAACTCTCGACCGCGAGGTCCTGAAGGTCTTTTACGTAATTGGATCCGGAAGGACTGAATTGCATCCCAGCACGCTTTGGGATCAGCGGCCCCCGCCTCACGAAGAACGTCGAGCGCGGTTTCGTCCGCTAGCAAGTCTTGCCATAGAATAGCAAACTCACTTTCATCCATTGCGCGAAGATCGTCTTCACCACCAATCGCATCGAGAAAGTGTTGATGGATTACACTCATGTATTGCTGAGCCTTAGCCACTAGCTGGTCCCAGCCAGCAGACGTTTGCGGAAATCCACAAATGGCTAATACCCGCAAACGGCCAAGTTCGTCTTGCGGTAAGGTTTGCGTTTGCTCGTCATCGATTTGCTGCAATGTATGCTCGAGCTTGCGTAACCAAGCATAACCTTGAAGCAACTCGGCAACGGCCTGAGCATCAAGATGCTGCTGTTCTTCACACACCGACAAAGCGGCCAATAACGAGCGAGTTTGCAACTCACTTTCTCGGCCACCACGAATTAATTGAAACACTTGGGTCACGAATTCGACTTCGCGAATTCCTCCTTGGCCTAATTTTATATTATCAGCCACCCCTTTGCGGCGCGCTTCTTGGTTGATCAATAACTTCATTTTTCGCAACGCATCGATCGCACTGTAGTCCAAATAGCGGCGATAAATAAACGGTCGCAGCGTTCGATTCACTTGATCAGCTAAATCAGTTGAGGCGTTAAGTACGCGTGCTTTAATCAGCGCATAACGCTCCCACATTCGTCCTTGTTCGTGATAATAGTCTTCAAGCGCATCTAAACTCGCCACCATGGGACCGGATTGCCCGAACGGCCGCAAGCGCATATCAATTCGGAATGGCTGACCCTCTGCGGTTTGTTGTCCAAGCAGCTTTAAAAACAACTGCGCAACCTTCTGATAATACACATCAAAGGCGACGATTTGGCGACCTTTTTGCGTTTCACCCTGTTGCGGAAAGCAAAAAATCAAATCAATGTCGGAAGAAAAATTAAGCTCTTGGCCGCCCAACTTACCCATAGCTAAAACGATAAGTGGCAGGGTTTCTCCATGCTCATTCAAAGCCCGGCCGTACCTCGGTGCAAGCGTGTCTTGCACATGTTCCATGGTTTCTTCTATCATCATGTCGGCAACCGCCGAGCATTCATTAAGTACCCGTGCTAAAGGCATTAATCCAAGCAGATCGAGAGCCGCAATCCGGGCCATTTCAACATGGCGAAATTGTCGCAACACCTTCATGACCTGCTGTTCACTATCTGCGGTCTGCAATTGCGCACGCAAGTCTTGGCGATTTGCTGCCGAAGGGGCCAAAATTCGGTCAAGAGCCAAGGTTTGATAACGCATGATGATGCGGGCAAGAAAGGGACTCACTTGCACCAGCCAAATTAGCTCCGGTTGCTGCTCAGAGTCGGACAACAAGGTACCTAAGCGTTCAAGATCGCGTTGACTATCGGCCTCAATACGCGGATGTAGTTTTAAACCTTGCTCTGGACGCAGATCGGTCGTTGGCATTAAGAGCATTTCAAAGATCCTTACGTTGGCTCCGCGCTAGCAAGGCATAGCCACGTTGCGCTTTGCTTTTGCTGCCCGGTAACAGCGAAAATTCAGAGCAAATCTGTTCAATCGTCGGTAACAGATCGTCGAGGCGGCCACGTTGCATTTCAACTTCCAGCTCAGAGATTTCTTCGGTTTGCTCGGCGGCCAGTATTAAGCCTTGGTCTAAAGCCACTTCAGCGACTGAGTCACCTTCTTTTAGTAACCAACGTTCACGCCTAAAGTCGGTGCGGAACTGCACAATTAACGCTGCTTGAACCGACTCTAGATTCCAGTGCTTGGGCCAGATATGGGCTGGAAAAAGCGCTAAATTTGGAATTTCAGTCGTACATGAAGCCGTGTACTCTGGCCGCTCACTCTGCGCGCCAGACGCACGACCAGCTAACTTTACAGTTTGTTCGCACTGGTCATTCCAGCGCCGAATACGCAACCCGATTTTTGCGTTGCCCAGATCGGTAGCGTTTGTATCAAAGTAAACATTAGCCAATTGCAATGTCGTTTGCGGCGCCAAATGCGTGTTTAAAAAAACGCGCAAATCGCCAATTTTATTCTTATCTATTAGATATTTAAGCTCAACTTCATGCGTATGCTGCGACATCCAACTTATCCCAATTTGAGTCGTGCCAAAGTTCTATTCTGCGGCTTCGTTCGAACCTAGGTCAACAAAGTTTCTTGATGGTTATCAAGCATTCACCGCATTGTCCCCGGAAAAAGTCGAAAAATCGTGCACACAAGGGTTTACGCGGCGCAAAATAATCATACAATGGCGGCCATGTCCCGAGGGGATCCGCAGTACCGGTTAACGCCGGATTTTAGGTTACAGGAGAGGCAATGTTTAAAGCCAGTCAAGTGTTGTCGACACACTATCAGGCGAGCCAGTTAGCTGAGCTGCGCAAGGCAATTACTGAAAATTATTCAGTCGATGAAAATGCCTACTTGGAAGAGTTAATTAAGTTGGTTCCTGAAGATCCGGAAACCATTGACGGATTGACTCATTCGGCTCATGACTTGGTGCATCGCGTTCGCGAAAAGACCCAAGGCGGTGATGGCGTTGATGCATTCCTGCAACAATATAGCCTAGACACCGAAGAAGGCATTATTTTAATGTGCCTCGCCGAAGCATTGCTGCGGATTCCTGACAGTTTCACCGCAGACTCTTTAATTCAAGACAAACTGGGTAAAGGTGCTTGGAGCGACTACCGCAAAAAGAGCGAGTCGATTTTAGTCAACACCGGTACTTGGGGACTCAACCTTGCTAATAACGTGATTAATCCGCATGGCCGTCAACGCGACACTGCTGTGTCGCGTTTCCGTCGGTTGGTCAAACGCATCGGCGAACCAATGGTACGCACAGCAACCTATCAAGCAATGAAACTGATGGGTAAGCAATTCGTTCTCGGCCGTACGATTGATGAAGCATTAAAGAATAGTCGCAAAAACCGTGATGACGGTTACACCCATTCCTATGACATGCTGGGTGAGGCTGCTTTAACAAGTAAGGACGCTGAGCGCTATAAGCAAGCGTATGTGAACTCGATTCAGCGTGTCGGTCGTGAGGCATTCAACAACCCTAACGTCCCGCGCCCGACTATTTCGATCAAACTCTCAGCTTTACATCCTCGTTATGAAGTTGCCAATCGTGAGCGTGTTCTTAGTGAACTTGCAGCAACATTGACTGACCTTATCACGCTGGCGAAACAAGCCAATGTCGGCGTCAGTATCGACGCAGAAGAAATGGATCGCCTTGAACTGTCTCTCGAATTATTTGAGAAGGTCTATCGCAGCGGTGTCTGCAAAGATTGGCCCTATTTTGGATTGGTGGTCCAAGCCTATTCAAAGCGTGCGCTTCCGGTCTTGTGTTGGATAAATGCTCTAGCCAAAGACGGCGGCGACGAAATTCCAGTGCGTCTGGTGAAAGGGGCCTATTGGGATACCGAAATCAAACACTGCCAGCAGCTTGGTTTGCCGGGCTATCCGGTATTTACCCGCAAAGCCAGTACCGATGTGTCCTACATGGCCTGCGCGCGCTATTTATTAAGCGACGATACCAATGGCCATATTTATCCGCAGTTTGCCACGCACAATGCACAAACCATTGTTAGCATTCAACATTTAGCGGGTGATCGTCGCTATGAGTTCCAGCGCTTGCATGGCATGGGCAAAGACTTATACGACGAATTCTTAGTGAAGAATCCGGGCAAAACAGTGCGCATTTATGCGCCTGTCGGTGCCCATAAAGAGTTACTGCCCTATTTGGTGCGCCGACTCCTTGAAAATGGTGCAAATAGCTCGTTCGTTCACAAACTACTTGACCCTTCAGTACCAATTGAAAGTCTGGTCGAGTATCCATTGCTAAATCTGCGCAAAAAGCCAAGCTTAGCCAATGACCAAATTCCATTGCCGACACAGATCTTCGGCCAACGCAAAAATTCACTGGGGTTAAACATGAATATTGAGTCTCAGGGTGCTGAATTCTTCCATAAGGTTCGCAGCTTCCAGAATAATCAGTGGCAAGGAGGCCCAATCGTTAACGGGAAACTGGTTGAAACGATTCAACGTGTCGGTGTGACCTCGCCCCAACAAAGTACGCATCAAATCGGTACGATTGGTTGGGCTGACGCAGAGCTTGCCGCTCAAGCCTTGCAAACTGCTAACCAAGCCTATTCGCGTTGGACCAACACAGACGTCAATGTCCGTGCCGAAGCGCTCGAAAAGCTGGCTGATTTGCTCGAAGAGAATCTCCATGAATTGATCGCGCTTTGTACCTTAGAAGCCGGCAAAACCTTGCAAGATGGTATCGATGAAGTACGCGAAGCCGTTGATTTCTGTCGCTACTACGCCATTCAAGCACGTAAGTTAATGGCCGCTGGCGAAAAACTACCTGGGCCGACAGGTGAAACCAACGAACTGTTTGTCCAAGGTCGTGGTACGTTTATTTGTATCAGTCCATGGAACTTCCCGTTGGCAATTTTCTTAGGTCAAGTGAGTGCTGCATTAGCGACTGGTAACTGCGTCATCGCCAAACCAGCAGAGCAAACCGGTTTAGTGGCTTATCGTGCTGTACAACTTGCGCTTGAAGCGGGTATTCCTGGTGATGTACTGCAATTCCTGCCGGGTAAAGGCGCTGAAGTTGGTTCCTTCTTAGTCAGCCAAGATGAAATCGCAGGTGTCTGTTTCACCGGTTCAACCAATACTGCACAAGCGATCAACCGCGCCCTTGCAGCTCGTACTGGTGCATTGGTGCCATTAATCGCAGAGACTGGCGGCCAAAACGCGATGTTGGTTGACTCGACCGCGTTACCTGAACAAGCCGTAACAGACATTGTTGGCAGCGCATTTAAGAGTGCTGGTCAACGCTGTTCTGCATTGCGGGTTCTCTATATTCAGGATGATGTTGCCGATCGTGTCATCGAATTGCTCAAAGGTGCGATGCAAGAGCTCTTAGTTGGTGATCCGATCGATCACAAAACGGATGTCGGCCCAGTCATTGACGGTGTTGCCAAGACCAACCTCGAGCAGCACATCATTGATATACAGCATGTTGGTAAGTTACTTGCCGAAGCACCCATGCCCGACTATACCAATGGCGGTACTTTCGTCACGCCAACAGCAATCGAGATCGATTCAATTAACCAATTACACCGTGAAAATTTCGGACCGATCTTGCATGTTATTCGCTTCCAGCGTGATAACTTAGACCAAGTGATCGCCGATATTAATAATACCGGTTTTGGCTTAACGTTTGGCATTCATAGCCGGAACGAATCATTTGCTTACGACATCGCTAAGCGTATTCAAGTTGGTAACGTTTATATTAATCGTAACCAAGTGGGTGCGGTCGTTGGTGTCCAACCGTTCGGCGGCCGAGGCTTGTCCGGTACTGGGCCGAAGGCCGGTGGTCCACACTACCTCTACGCCTTCATGACTGAAAAAACCTTCACCGACAATATTACCGCCGTTGGCGGCAATGCGACGCTCTTGTCACTCGGTGACTAAGCAACAAAAAAGGCCGCTTCAATGAAGCGGCCTTTTTACTGTTGTAAGCGTCAGCCTTTCGGCCCAAGTAAAAACCAAAGAATAAAGCCAATCACTGGCAATAGAATAATTAAAACAATCCACAGTACTTTCGAACCTGTTCCTGCACCACTCTGAACCGTTTTAACAATCGCATAAATATTTAAAATTAAAACAATCAGTCCTAGTAATCCACTCACTTCGACCCCCATTGCCTACTCCTTGTTGAGAATTAAATGTTTGTTCGAATAAAGGAAATGCTTGTTTCTAATACGTAATTAAAGATAGCACAAGATTTGGAAACCGAAAGGTTAATTAATGGTAAACTCTCGTCTTAAGTATTTGTGTGAGAATCTGTTATGCCATCATTGTTCGACCGTCATTTGAAAGAGAAACGTGAAAAAGCAAAAGCGAAAAAGCGTGAACGCCAACCAGCGAGTCAGTCACAGTTAGCATCGGCTGAACGCAATCCGGACAGTGTATCAACACTGACAGTAGAACGCTTAAGTCACGACGGCCGCGGTATTGCGAAAGATCAATATGGCAAAATTACGTTTATTGCAGGTGCTTTGCCAGACGAACACGTGAATGTCCAAATTAGCGCTAGTCACAGCCGTTTTAATGAAGGGCAAGTCAGCACAATTAAAGTTGCGTCATCGCACCGCCGTGAGCCTCAATGCGAACACTTTTCTGCCTGTGGCGGTTGTTCGTTGCAACATCTCGTTGCCGACGAGCAAATCAGATTCAAACAAAAAATCACCCAAGAACAACTGCAACATCAAACTGAAGCCCGTGCAGCACTTCCTTTACCAGAGCAAGACCCACCATTAGTTGCTGCTGAATATGGCTATCGACGCAAAGCTCGGTTGGCACTGACAGAGACTCGTTCGCAAAAATTTTCTGCAGGATTCCGCGCACGCGATTCAAAACAAATTGTTGCAATCAATCACTGCCCCGTCTTGTGCTCTGCGCTGCAATCGTTGTTACCGCAGTTGCAAACATTTTTACCGCAGTTACAAGGACGCGCTCACATTGGCCATATTGAGCTGATAGCTGCAGAGCCACAGCCTCGCGTTCTGGTCAGGCTATTGCGAGCACTAAGCGCCCATGATGAGCAACTTTGGCGCGAGTTTTCACAACAACATCAAGTGACGATTGTGTTCGCTGAAAGCGCAGGCCAAGGCAAAAAATCGCTGCGGTATCGACAGCTTGATGCAGCTCAATTGCGCCCGCTCATGTATTCAGTCGGCGACATTAAGCTTGAGTTTCAAGCGCACGACTTTCTCCAAGTTAATGCGGAGATTAATCAACAAATGGTCGCGCAAGCGATTGACTGGTTGCAACCTAAGTCCGATGAAGTTGGTTTAGACCTATTTTGTGGCTTCGGTAATTTCACCTTGCCACTCGCCCTGCATGTGAAAAATATGACTGGCGTTGAAGGCGTCAACGAACAAGTTCAGCGAGCAACGAGTAATGCAGCGCTAAATCAAATAAGTAATGTAGAATTTATTGCCAGCGACCTCCAGCAACCGCTAAGTAAAGCACGTTGGGCCAGTCAGAGTTATGACTTTATTCTCCTTGACCCACCGCGCACGGGCGCCATCGATATTTGTCGTCAGATCGCCGAATTAAATACAAAACGCATTCTGTATGTGTCGTGCAATCCAGCTACACTTGCTCGGGACGCTGCTGAGTTAGTTGAGCAAGGCTATGAAATCGAACGTTATGGCATCATGGATATGTTTCCGCAGACTGCTCATAGTGAAACCATGATTTTATTTAAACGTACTTAAACGATTAAAGCTTAGATGTTCAGCGCGGATTGAGCTGACTCGCTGCGCGATCAAGCGCGCTTTCAATACTTTCATCCGTGTCAATCTCAACCGTCACGGACTGCAGCTCCATCGCAAAGGTTAGCTGCGGAATATTCAAGTAATGCAAGCTTGTAAGCATTTGATTGATCGCTCGTTCAGCATGTTCTTTTGTTGTATCGGGCATTAAAAACAGGAAGGTTGCACCGCGTCCGCGCGCTAAGATATCCGAGTGCCGCAAATGCCCTTGCAAGCTATCCGATACCTTCTGCAATAATCTGTCTGCGACTTCATGCCCTGCTGAATATTGAATATTGCGAAAGTTGTCAATGTCGACAATGGCTAACGCGACCGGATAACCATGATACGACGCTCGTTCTATCTCATCGCGGCCGACTTCAAGAAAGTAGGTTCGGCTCGCTACTTTCGTCAAATGATCGAGGTAGGGCTGATATTGCGAGCGTTCACGCTCAGCTAACATGGCAGGCACCGCAATACTGAAGTAGACACTGGTGGCAATGACCGAAATCGCGAACTGAACGATGAGTGCGCTTTCACCGATGCGGAACATAAATAAGCCAAGCGCCATCGACAAACTTAAGATAGCTAAACTCACCGCCGAGCGAAATGCCGACTCAGTGTAGGCAATCCACAATTGCGGTAACACAAAAAAGAAGAATAAAAATGCTATTTCCGGACGTTCAAACCACCAAGTTAACAGCGATAGAACAAACACGCCGGCTACGTTATACCCAACCTTCAGGCCGTATTGATAGACACTTGATTCAAAAGTACTAAAACGTAAACGCCGTTGCCATACTGAATAAAGTGCACTGCGCCAAAACATGATGCCGACAAATAATGGAGAAAGCACCAAAACACCAACCAAATCGCCGATCCACCAAGGCAACCAAACTTCGTATAAATCAAAAACTGTGATAAGCCCCGTCGTCAATAGCACTTGGCTACCAAAAAACGATGCCAATAAAGCGGTAACTGCACCCATTAAAACGAAGCTCATGACAAACCCCGGAAGGGTCTGAATCACTTGCAATCGAATAAACTGACGCAAAAATAAAGCACCTATCGCGTAAGCTGAAATGTGCGCAATGGCAAACAAGGCACTATGATAAAAAAGCTCTCCAGCCGGTGGAGAAAGCCCATACATGTGGGTTAACCAGTAGTTCATCAGTAAGGCTAGCGGCGCGATCAGTAAAACAGTTCGCCAACCATAAACAAGTAACGCCGCGAATGTGAGTCCAGCCGGTGGATACCAGATACTGGCATAAGGCGCATATTCAAGTATGGCTGAGAACCTCCATAGCAACACCCAAGCGACGCTAAGGATCAGCGCTCTTGACAGTGTTAGTTGAAATACATCCGTATTTTTAACTCGTTGAGTTGGTTTATCGCTCTCGGCCATCGTGTTTAATAACTCTGAACTCGTTCATCTCAACATACGTGAACTAAGGTCATGAAACAACAAAAAACCCCAATTGTCAGACAATTGGGGTTTGTTTAATTCGGCTCGAAAGTAAGTTTTTAGAATTCGTCTTGCTCAAACTCAAACAAGCTATCAGCGCCCGCGTCGATGGCAGCAACATGCGTCTGCACACGAGGGAACAGCTTCGCAAAATAGAATTTCGCTGTTTTAACCTTGCCCGTTGAAAATGCGCCGAGTTCAGGTTTAGCTTCGGCAACTTTCGCCATGCGCAACCATAAATAACCAAACGCCACGTAACCGAGCAAGTTCAAATAATCAACAGCAACACTGTTAATTAGATTCTCATCATTCTGGAAACCCGTAATGACATCTTTCGAGACTCGCTCAAGTTCCGATAAGCCCTGTGCCAGCTGTTTGAATTCCCCACTCCACTGACCCGGTTCTTGCTCGAGGAATTGTTTGATTTCGGCACCTAATGGCAACAACAATTTGCCACCCGAACCAACCACTTTTCGCCCCAACAAATCGAGCGCTTGAATGCCATTTGTGCCTTCATAGATTTGCGCGATACGACAATCTCGAACGAGTTGCTCTTGACCCCATTCACGCACATAGCCATGACCACCTAGCACCTGTTGGCCGGCAATCGTGGCTTCCAAACCAGTGTCCGTTAAAAAAGCTTTTGCTACCGGTGTTAATAGCTGAACTTGAGCTTCAGCAGCCGCTCGTTCCTCAGCTGTATTCGCGTATTTCGCCCGATCAAGCTGTTGGCCAACATAGCTAGAAAATGCACGACCACCTTCAACAAACGCTTTCATGGTGAGCAACATGCGGCGAACGTCGCCATGAACTAAGAGCGGGTCTGCTTCAGCACTCTGATCAACAGTCGCCTTCGCACCACGGCCTTGACGACGGTCTAAAGCATAGTCCAATGCAGTACCATATGAGCGTACTGCTGCTCCTAGCCCCTGAATGCCTACTCCTAAGCGCTCATAGTTCATCATCGTAAACATCGCCGCTAAACCGCGGTGTGGCTCACCAATCAACCAACCTTTCGCACCATCAAAGTTCATGACACAAGTGGCTGAAGCATGGATACCCATTTTATGTTCCACCGAGCCTGCGACCGCAGCATTTCGCTCACCAATAGAACCGTCTTCATTAACTAAGAACTTCGGCACTAAAAATAATGAGATTCCTTTCGTCCCGGCTGGAGCATCTGGCAATTTAGCGAGGACAAGATGAATAATGTTATCGGTCAAGTCATGTTCGCCGCCGGTAATGAAGATTTTGGTTCCTGTGATGGCAAAGCTACCGTCTTCGGCCGGGACTGCTTTCGTGCGAATGATCCCCAAGTCAGTACCCGCATGCGGTTCGGTAAGACACATGGTACCGGTCCATTCACCCGACACCATGCGTGGCAAATACTGCTCTTTCAAATCATCGCTGGCGTGCAAGTCCATCGCCATGATGGCGCCGGCAGTCAAGCCCGAATAGAGTGAAAACGAAATATCTGCGGCACACATCATCTCTTCATACTGAGCAGAGAGGATCTTCGGCATGCCCATGCCGCCGTATTCTGGGTTAGCAGTAACACCGACCCAGCCGCCTTCGGCCAGCTGCTTGAATTGCTCTTTGTATCCTTGCGGAGTCGTGACGACGCCATCTTTAAAATGAATCCCTTCTTCATCCGCTGCTCGCGCGTTCGGCGCAATCAGCGTCGAAGTTAATTTAGCAGCTTCATCAAGGATTGCCTTCGCGGTGTCAGCATCGATGACATCGCTTAATTGGTCCATATTGGCCCAGTCGTCGGCAACATTCAGTACGTCGAACAGAACAAAGTTCATGTCCTGCAGCGCTACACGATATTCACTCATTTCAAACTCCCGTCACACAATGTTGTTGCGGCATGAAAATTTCAAACAGCCGTTTAACTTTGTACGCATCATCGCAAAGGATGGATGAGTTCGCAAGTATTCAATTTTGAATATGTTCAAGGGCTTCCAGTTGAAAAAGAAAATCATCAAAACCAAGAACAACATGCGACGGTTCTATCGAAATGATCCGCAACTCGCGGAATTGCTCGCCTTCACGGAGCATGCGGCCGTCAAAGCGCACCCAGCGATCCTGATTACGACCGCTATACATGTGCGAGTCATAACTAAAGCTTGGCAACCGCCGACGCTGCTGTGTTGTTAGTTCCTGCAACGTCAGCAAAGAATGTACTTCGGTCTCTTCTGCTGCTGTTTGCTCAGGCTGTTCCGCAGGCAACACATCATCAATACCCAATTCGGCAACGACACTGTCAAATAGATTACGAACACGATCAGAGACATACTCGAGATCCTCATCGACTGCCTCAGGACGTAAACGCTCGCCTTCAACTTCTTCACTGCGATTCGCCGATACGGGTTCGATTGCGCTATTAAAAGCGAGCGTCACTGGCTCAATCTCCAACATCGACAACTCTTGCACGGCGAGATAACGGATCCGGTCTGTGCTCAATCCACTGGTTGCGCCACCGCCATGGCTTAAACGTGGGCCGTGCGCAAATGCAGCTGCACTAAGATAAGCTAGCTCTATCGTATCCAGCTCATCATCCCGGCGTTCCTCCGAGCGCGTAATTGCAGCGAGGTGGCGACGCAACCAACGGCGATGTGCGTCGCTTGACTCGTCTTTCAGCGAATATGGTGCTCGCTCAGCAAGACTCGACTGCAAGAATCTGTCGCTGTCTTGACCCGGCAATTGCCAAAGAAAAAATACTTCACTTGGAAAATAATGACGCAAGTCATTCTCCGTCACTTCCTGCTGACCCGAACGACTTAATACGCGCCACGTTCGTAAACCACGATCGTTCTGTTCATAGCCAGCAATCAGCAAGTAACTGCTATCGGCCGCATTACCATCTTGTTCCTCTGGAGAAAGTTTCAGAACCACTGGCAAATCAAACGCTATCACCTGATCAAGTGATAATTGGGCTTGACCACAACCGAGTCGAACGTCGCGAATACTAGCGCAAGGTGCTGCATCATCCATAAAGGACGTGACTTGCCATAGGTTTGCTAACGCCATTAAAGCTGGCGGTAAAGCGAGTCCAGTCATATCTAAATCCGCCAGCTCATGTTGATCCGCTGCGGCCAGCTCGGGCGGTTGTTGATCTGGTCCATACCACCATGCAACAGCAACAAAGAGCAGAGTCGCAACAGTTAGGCCACTCGCTAACCCCACGAGTTTTTTCTTACCCATCACCGGTTTGGGCCGTTGCATCGGCTCCAGGCTCAGTGAGCGAATCGCTTCACGAGCAAGTCGACGATCAACCTGCTTAGTCTGTGCGCGCGCCGCCATTTGTAGAGCTCGATCACACGCCAAGTTAATTAATCGTGGTGTCCCTTGACTGAATTGGTAAATCGCTTTCATTGCTGAGGTGGTAAAAACATCGGTCACGCTAATCTCAGCTTCGGAAACTCGTTGTAACCGGTGTTGAATGTAATCAAGCGCCTCGCGTTCAGTTAATGGCAAGAGATGATAGCGCGCGACGATACGCTGAGCGACCTGACGAAGCTCGCGGCGTTGCAACAAAGTTTGCAATTCCGGTTGACCAATTAAAACGATACTCAGCAGTTTGCGCGAATTGGTTTCCAAGTTGGTGAGCAGCCGCAGTTGCTCAAGCACCGACGGCAATAAATGCTGGGCTTCATCAATGAGAATAACCGGGTGACAGTCTTCGGCGCTACAGGCCAAGATAAAACGGCTGAGATGATCCGTTAAACGTTTCAACGATGCTTTTTCATGACGTCCGGGAATACCAAACTGGTCACAGACCGTGGCTAACATTTCACGCTCACTGAGCAGCGGATTGACCACAAATGCGACTTTTAACTTATCGCCAAATTCTGCCATCACGGCGCGTGACAGTGTCGTCTTGCCCGTCCCCACTTCACCAGTTAAAAGCAGGAAGCCACCACTTCCGCTGAGACCACTGCGCAAATGATCAAGTCCTTCGCGATGTCGTGGTCCCAAGAATAGAAATTCGGGATCTGGCGCGATGGAAAATGGGACTTGGGAAAAACCAAAATAATCGTGATACATGAACACACTTAACCTAAGGTTATGATACTTTAGTGATGATGTGAGAGTAAGTATGCAAGTTAGCAGGCATCACAGCAGCGTGCAATCAAACACCATGGAAAGCGGAGTACTCATTTCAAGATGAAAATCTACTTGGTCGGCGGCGCCGTGCGAGACGAACTTTTAGGCCTTCCTGTCTACGATCGTGACTACGTTGTTGTCGGAGCGACGCCCGAACAGATGCTTGCTCGCGGTTTTACTCAAGTCGGTAGCGACTTTCCGGTGTTTTTACACCCAAAAACGCAAGAAGAGTACGCGCTTGCTCGTACCGAAAGAAAGTCTGGTAAAGGCTATACAGGCTTTGAATGTTACGCCGCACCCGAGGTGACCTTAGAAGAAGATCTATTGCGCCGAGACCTAACGATTAACGCAATTGCAAAGAACGAGCAAGGCGACATTATTGATCCCTACGGCGGCGTGCAAGATATTCAGCAACGTATCTTTCGCCACGTTTCACCTGCTTTTAACGAAGATCCATTGCGCGTTCTACGTCTTGCTCGCTTTGCTGCGCGTTTTGCCACCTTTGATTTTCATGTCGCCGCGGAAACAGAGCAACTCATTGCGAAAATCGTGCACAGCCATGAACTCAAACACCTCACGCCAGAACGAATTTGGATGGAAACTCGAAAGGCGCTGTGCACCGCACAGCCGTCATATTATTTTGAATTTCTCATCAAATACCAAGCCCTCGAGGAATTAATTCAAGGACAGCGTAAAGCACATTCAAAGAGTGACTTCTCAGCGCTCTCCGCCCAAGCCTGCTCAGCGTTAACGCGCCGAGAATTGGTTACAGAGCGAGGTCAAAATGACCTTATTCAGCGCTACAGCTTGGCTCACTTTGCCATCCTCCAAGCTTATACGACAAGCACATCGATCCATCAAATGTGGCGCGTCCCAAGTCAGTTCGCTCGTATCGCGGATGCCACTATGGCAGTACATCAAGCGTTCACGAAAAGCCTCGAACTGTTGAGCCCGGCAGCGTTACTTGCTTTGTTGCAACAGTTAGATAGTTTTCGTCGCCCTGAAATTTATCATCAAACATTAGCCTGTGTTGAGGCAATTTTGTCGAGTAGTGCTCGCTTAGACCTTATCGCCCGAGCTGACTTTCAGGTATTTCGCTCTGTGCATTCACTCTTTGACGATATTGACGTGCAAAAAATAATTGGCCAAGGGTTTAGTCACCAAGCGATTGGTGAGGAACTAAACCGACAGCGGCTTACTCGCTTGCAGCAAGCAATTGCGACCAGCTCTTCGCCACCCGCTGAATAGACTGTTGATGCCCAACATCACTGTGCTGGAACTCGCGCCATAATTGTTGAAAGGTTTTGTCTGAATTTGGGTAATGAGCGAACGGAATCAAATCCGCCATTGGCTTCAGCACATAAGCACGGGTTAATACATCAGCGCGCGGTAAAGCGGGCTCTTGCGCTGTCTTCGATTGAACTCGCTCACCGTAAAGTAAGATATCAATATCGAGGGTTCGTGAGCTATATTTGCTGTCCGACTCGACACGACCATATTCAAGCTCAATCGCTTTACAAATCGACTGAATCGATGACAGCGATGCCTGTGTTCGCACTTCGGCGACAAGATTATAAAACGCCGGCCCATCAAAACCGAATGCTTCACTCTCATAAATTGGCGATAAAGAAACCTGACGAAACTCAGACTCTAAGGCTCTCACGCCACAGACGATATTGTGTTCACGATTCAAGTTGCTCCCTATCCCGAGAAATACCCGCACCGCTTTTTGAGCTTTTGAGCTCATTCTGAAGCTTTCCTTTCAATCATGACTGCGACGCTTCTCGCAGACTGAATAGCTGTTGGTTTAGCAACTTTCAGACGAATGGCCGATGTATTAAAGTCGGCTAAGATGAGCGTCGCTAATGCTTCGGCAACTTCTTCAATCAGCCCCCAACTGCGGCGACTCACCACATCGTGAATGGCATTGGATACCGCTTCGTAATCAAGCGCATCTTCGATCGCACCGCTCGCTGCTGGTCGACGATTATCCCAAGCCATTTCGACATCAATAAACAATGGCTGGGTAATTTGCTGTTCCCAATCATAGATACCGATAACTGCTGGCACTTCTAAACCCTCAATCAACACACTATCGTTAATCATGACGCCAGCAATTTGCCGCATACCCTCACCTAACACCTTTTTGATTTTTACAAATTTAAACAATTATCGAGCCTTAGAGCGACTCTGGTCGGATAGCATTCAACGAAAAAACAACGTATGCTCATTCACAATTAGTGTAACGTAATAGGAAGCTGCAAAAAAGCCGATGTCTGTTCTGGCCCTACTCATGATCGTGCTTGCCTATCTGCTTGGTTCGGTAAGCAGTGCGGTTTTAATTTGTAAAGCATTTCGCCTTGACGATCCGCGCCTGCGAGGCTCGGGAAATCCGGGGGCAACCAATGTTTACCGCTTAGGTGGCCCCGTTCCCGCAGGGCTGACTTTACTTGGCGATGTTCTTAAGGGGATGATCCCAGTCTGGGCCGGTTATTTTCTTGGGCTGACACCTATTGAACTTGGTTTTGTTGCGATCGCTGCCTGTTTGGGTCACATTTACCCGCTTTATTTTAAGTTCCAAGGTGGTAAAGCGGTTGCCACCGCGTTGGGTACTATGTTCCCTGTTGCTTCTGAAATGGCCATCTTATTGATCATCACTTGGCTTTTGGTTTTTTGGGTCAGTCGCGTCTCGTCACTTGCCGCACTCATCACCGTTGCACTTTCACCGCTCTATGCGTTTCTCATCAAGCCTCAATACACCATCCCTGCCATCATGCTGGCAGCGCTCATCATCTGGCGTCATCGCACCAACATCGTCCGTTTATGGAATGGCACCGAAGTCGCATTCCGAACAACGAATAAGCGCAAGAAGAAGTAGTTTAGAGTGGTGGTAACTCAGTCAGTGGCCATCGAGGTCTCACTTTGACCTCCGGATCAGCTCGTTGTCCAGCCGCCAGACGTTGCGCTCCGGCAAAAGCAATCATCGCGCCATTGTCCGTACAGAATTCTGGGCGCGGGTAAAACACTTGCCCACCAAGCTCGGTCATGGTTTCCGCCAGTGCCGCTCGCAGACGTACGTTGGCACTAACACCTCCGGCCATGACGATACGCTTGAGGCCAGTTTGTTGTAGTGCTCGCCGACATTTAATCAACAAGGTGTCGACGACCGCATCTTGGAACGCCAAAGCGATATCAGCTTGAGTTTGCAGGTCGTTACCATTCTCCGCAATGGCAATTGCAGCAGCTGTTTTTAACCCACTAAAGCTGAAATTGAGTCCCGGTTTATCCGTCATTGGCCGAGGGAAAACAAATCGGCCAGCAACTCCCTGCTCCGCAAGTTTAGCGAGGCGTGGCCCGCCCGGGTAATCTAGACCTAATAACTTGGCTGTTTTATCGAATGCTTCTCCCGCGGCATCGTCAACTGATTCGCCAAGCAGTTCATACTCGCCAATACCATTCACTTGCACGAGTTGCGTGTGGCCGCCGGAAACAAGTAGCGCAATAAAGGGAAACTCTGGACGGCTCGCTTCAAGCATTGGCGCCAGCAAATGCCCTTCCATGTGATGCACACCAATCGCCGGCTTTTGCCAACCAAAGGCTAAGCTGCGGCCAATGGTTGCACCGACCAACAATGCACCTATGAGTCCAGGGCCCGCCGTGTAGGCGACACCATCAATGTCTTTGGCGGTGAGTTTGGCGTCGCGTAATGCTTGTTCAATCAAGGGTAAGGTTTTGCGAACATGATCGCGTGAGGCCAATTCTGGCACCACGCCACCGTAATCGGCGTGCAGCTTCACTTGACTGTAAAGGACGTGTGACAACAGACCTTGCTCGGTATCATAAACAGCAATACCAGTCTCATCACAGGACGTTTCTATTCCAAGTACACGCATTCCGAATCTTTATCCACTCTCGTTCAAAGGGCGAGCATTCTAACAAAAAGACATTCCTAGGACTATTCAATTTGACCCAGTTTGCTGCGCACAATTTCTTCTGAAATAAGCCCCGATTGTGCCAGCCGATTGAGCGATTGCTCCAAGGTTTGCATACCAATCGCTGCACCGGTTTGAATTGCTGAGTACATTTGCGCAACTTTCGCTTCGCGAACTAAGTTCTTGATTGCCGGCGTCGCCAACATGATTTCATGTGCAGCAACCCGTCCACCGCCCCGCTTTTTGACCAGTTGCTGCGAAATGACTGCTCGGAGTGACTCCGACAGCATCGAACGAACCATCGATTTCTCATCACCTGGGAATACATCGATAATCCGATCGATGGTTTTCGGCGCTGAAGTGGTGTGGAGTGTCGCGAACACTAAATGCCCAGTTTCTGCAGCAGTCAAGGCCAAGCGAATGGTTTCTAAGTCACGCAATTCACCAACCAGAATCACATCAGGGTCTTCCCGCAATGCAACGCGCAAAGCATTACTAAAACTCAATGTATCGCGAAAAACTTCACGTTGATTGACTAAGCTCATTTTACTCTCATGAACGAATTCAATCGGGTCTTCAATGGTAAGAATGTGTTGAGGCTTATTGGCGTTAATATAATCAACCATCGCAGCTAAAGTCGTCGATTTTCCTGAGCCAGTAGGTCCAGTCACAAGCACTAAACCACGCGGGTAATCGGAAATGCGCTTAAAAATATCTGGCGCATTAATATCCTCTAAGGTGAGGACGCGATCCGGAATCGTCCTAAATACTGCTGCTGGCCCGTATTGTTGCATAAAGACATTGGCACGAAAACGGGCTAACCCGGACACCGCGAAAGAGAAATCAACTTCGAGTTGTTTCTCAAATTGTTCCAACTGACGGTCATTCATCACCGACTTGACCATAGCGGCGACCGCGTCCGCATCTAAGTTCGCATCGTGAACAGGTGTTAAGTCACCGTCAATACGAACAAGGGGAACAGTACCTGTCGATAGATGTAAATCCGAAGCCCCGTTAGTTACGCTATATTCTAGTAATTGTTTAATATCCATATGATATGCTCTTCGGCCTAAATCAGGTTGAGATGATGTAATGAGGTTACGCTGATGAATCCCGAGACTCAAGCAAAAAGCAACATGATGAGCACGCGTTATCAGTTCGTGTCTGGGCAAATTTCTACTGCATGTGAAAAATGCCAACGTGCGCGCAACACAGTGAAGTTACTCGCCGTCAGCAAAACGAAACCAGCGACGAATGTTGCCGCACTTTATCAGTTAGGACAACGCGCATTCGGTGAAAACTACGTCCAGGAAGGGGTTGAGAAAATCAAAGCGTTATCCGCCTTAGTAGACCTTGAGTGGCACTTCATTGGCCCGCTCCAATCCAACAAAACCAAAGATGTTGCCGAGCACTTTGCTTGGTTGCAAAGTCTCGATCGAGAAAAAATTGCCCGCCGCCTTAATGACCAAAGACCGCCATCAATGCCACCACTGCAAGTCTTAATTCAAGTGAACATTGATGATGAACTGAGTAAATCTGGCGTAACGTTGGCAGACATAGCAACACTTGCCAACACGATCGAAGAGCTGCCACGGCTAACCTTGCGCGGCTTAATGGCGATTCCCGCCGCCGATGCGACACCAGAGCAACAAACTCAAAGCTACTCAGCCTTACACAATGCATACCTAGACTTACAAAAAAGACATCCCACGGTCGACACATTATCGTTGGGTATGAGTAATGACTTGGCGGCCGCTATCCAACATGGTTCAACCATGGTTCGAATCGGCACTGCCTTGTTTGGTGCTCGCGAGAAATAGGTGAAATCATTCTTATCAGGCTTGAAAAACAGGAAAACTATCGCCATTCACGATAGACTATAAATAAATTCTTCGCGTACTAAAGGAAGTTTATCGTATGCAAAATGACGTTCGTACAATTGGCTTCATCGGCGCTGGTAACATGCCACAAAGCATTATCGGTGGCATGATTAAAGGCGGATTTCCAGCTCAGTCTGTCTTTGTTAGCAATCCGAGCCGCCCTAAACTTGACCTCTTATCTGAAAAGTACGGATTGCGAACCTCGCAAGATAATCATGAAGTTGCTAATGCAGCCGACGTGATCGTACTGTCGGTCAAACCGCAGCTAATGCGGGAAGTCTGTGAAGATTTAAAAGAAAATGTCAGTAACCTTGCCGACAAACTGATTGTTACCATCGCTGCTGGGCTTCGCTTCGCAAGCTATTACGATTTTCTTGGCGACGACGTCCGCGTTATTCGAGTTATGCCAAATACCCCGTCGTTGGTGGGTGAAGGTGTTTCTGGCCTAGTCGCCGATGAGAAAGTCAGCGCAGAAGAAAAGGAATTTGTTCAACAAGTCTTTGACTACGTCGGTATTACGTTATGGCTTGATGATGAAGATGCAATTGATGTTTTGGGCGCCGTTGCTGGAAGCGGTCCGGCATACTTTTTCGAATTTATGCACGGCTTGCAGCGCGCAGCCGAAGAGTTCGGAGTGAGCCCAGAACAAGCTCGCGCTATGGTTCAGCAAACGGCCTTGGGTGCGGCGAAAATGGCTTGTGAAAGTGAGCTCTCGCTGATTGACTTGCGCAAACAAGTCACCAGTAAAGGCGGATCTACCGCAAAAGGTATCGAAGCTTACCAAAACGGTGAACTCAACGAAGTTTCGAAGAAGGCGGTCGCGGCAGCTGTTGCCCGTAATCAAGAAATGGCGAAACTATTTTAATCACGGCCAACGGTCGATAAGGAAATAGCTATGGGCGAAGGTGCTCAGTTTTTAATTGTTACTCTGTTTAATTTGTACATCATGGTTGTCATTTTGCGCTTGTGGATGCAACTTGCACGCGTTGATTATTTTAATCCAGTGTCACAATTTATCGTAAAGATCACCAGCCCGATTTTAACTCCGCTGCGAAAGATCTTACCGACTTTGGAACGCTTTGATATTGCTGCTGCATTTCTTGCGGTGGCTTTATCTGCTCTCAAGTTCTTTATCATCGTTCACTTGCAGTTGGGCGGATTTCCCTTTGGTGTTCTTGAACTGTTCGTCACCTCCATTCAAGCAACCATTGTGACCGCGCTAACCTTGATTTTCTGGATATTGCTGATCCGCGCGATCTTAAGCTGGTTTAGCCAAGGCCGTCATCCTATGGAGTTTGTTATGGCGCAATTGACCGAGCCATTACTTGCACCAATTCGCCGCATCATTCCGCCCATCGGCGGCCTCGACTTGTCCGTATTAGTCTTGATCATTATTGTCCAATTCCTGCGCATTTCGTTGGGAGGCTAAACCCACCATGCTGAAGTTGAAGTCTTGTCACAACGTGTTATGCAAAGTCGCGCCGCTCGCCTGGGTGATTGCCTTGGCCATTCTTGCGATCGGCTCGTGGAGCGTCAATGCTAAAGCGCCGGCGCCGAATCAAGAGCGGCAAGGTGGACAATTTACTCTGCTGGGTGACTGGGAGGTTCATTATATTGCTTTCGCAAGTACGTTTTTACAGGCTGATATTGCCAACCGCTATAACATCCGCCGCAGTAATGCTCGCGGACTAGTCAATATTTCGGTTTTGGACACCAGCCGAGAAGGCAAGCCGGCACTTCGTGCACAAATACAAGGTTACGCGTTAAATAGTGCCGGACAGCGGCAGGAGCTGCAGTTCCGCCGGTTTATTGAAGAACCGGCCATTTATTTCATATCCGAGGTGCGTCATAGCGATGACGATCGGCTGCGCTTTTTTATTACCATCCGCCATGGCGATGAAACGCAAGAATTACGCTTTACCCATACTTTCTATCGGAATTAATTTTGACTTGCAAAGTCGTGGTTGAGCAAAGCTTACTTGCGTTGTTCAACCACTTTTACACCCACTTTCAAAATCGTACCTTCGTCACTCACTTCGCGCACAGTAAACATCAAATTACCGATTATAATATGGTCGCCAATAACGACACGGCGATGGAAGCGACGACGGAAGATTTCGCGAATATCCGTATCGAGCTCCTCACCACTGTCCTCAGGAATTGCATAAAAGCCAGCTAAGTCGGCAAGGGTAATATCTGCGTTCAATATAAAATCACCAAAGAACGACTTTTTATTAACCCGTTGGTCGCTACCTGAAGAAGCAAGCACTTCGCTAATTTTAGCAACGTCTGAAGTGCGCGTGAGCACCATAATGAAATCGCCAGCTAACAGCTGTGGGTTATTGCTTGAGCGCAGCCAATGACCGTCACGCACTAAACCAACAAAGTCTGCCTCCCGTGGTAAGTTAATTTCATGCCAGAAGTGTTCCACTGCGGCGGAATCTTCAGTGATTCGATACACAGCGACTTCCATCACATCATCGGCACGGATTGACTCAATCGGTGTCCGCGAGTCAGGCTCTGCCTCCGGTGGAATTTCAAGTCCCATTTTTCGTGCGGTGAAGGAGATACTCCAGCCCTGAACCACGAGAGAAACAAGCACAACAACAAAGGCGATTTCGAAATACAGTTGCTGGTTCTCGAGCCCGGAGATCCACGGGAATAACGCCAGTACGATCGGTACCGCTCCGCGTAAACCAACCCAACTAATAAAAACCTGATCGCGCCAAGGAAAACGAAACGGCGCTAAACTGAGAAATACCGCAATGGGCCGAGCTATAAAGATCAGCACAAGTGCCAGCCCCAAGGCCGGTAGAATAATATTGAGTACCGAACTCGGCGTCATTAGCAAGCCGAGCATCAAGAACATCACGATTTGTGATAACCAAGCCAAACCGTCATGCACACGTAAAATGTGCATAACTTGCGGCAATTTCGCGTTGCCCACCAAATAGCCCATTAAATACACTGCAAGGAAGCCACTGCCGCCAAGATTTGCCGCCAAACCGAAGACCAAGATACTTGCAGAAACCGCCAGAAGAGGGAAAAACGAGACGTGTAATTGTAGTTTTCGACACGTAAGTACAAAGAGCTTACCGCCGAGATACCCCATCAATGCACCAACGATCGCTTGTTGAAGAAATACGGCGACAACGCCGAAACCAACCGGCAACTCCGGCTGAGCTAACACACTCACAAGCGTTACCGTGAGAATGACGGCCATCGGGTCATTACTGCCGGACTCAATTTCCAAGGTTGCTGCAACACGCTCTTTAATGCGGAGTTTTTGCGACTGGAAAATTGAGAATACCGCCGCTGCGTCGGTCGAGCTTAAGATTGCGCCGAGCAATAGCCCTTCGACCCAAGAAAATCCAAACAAGTAAGCCGCAGCGATTCCGGTGATGATACAGGTGATAATGACACCCACCGAGGCCAGCATAGCTGCCGGCGCCAGTGCTACGCGGAAACGTTCAGGATGGGTTCGCAAGCCCCCATCAAAAAGAATGATAACGAGGGCTACTGAGCCGATAAGTAACGCTATGTCGGGATTATTGAAGGTTAAACCAAGCAGCCCTTCCTCACCCGCCAACATACCAATGGAGAGAAACACTAAGAGCAGTGGAGCACCAATGCGAACCGAAAACTGCACGGCAACGATGCTGAAAAACAACATAGCGCCCGCAATTAATATAAGTAAGTTCACGGTTTCCATAGGTTATCACTCGTTCCTTCTCTCAACATCAGGGCAATTGATAATAACACAGGCAAAGAAGTGCGCTATAATTCGCGGCAGAAATTTATTTACGTCATTGATGAAAATTATGCTACAAAATAATGATAAACCTGAAAAAAAGCTGGTGCTAGCCACTGGAAATGCAGGGAAAGTCTCAGAGCTGGTCGCTTTACTGGCTCCTTCCGGTTGGGAAGTCATCCCGCAAACGGAATTTAATGTGAGTGATGCCGAGGAAACCGGTAAGACTTTTATCGAAAATGCGATTATTAAGGCACGCCATGCGTGTGAGGCAACCGGGTTACCGGCGCTTGCCGATGACTCGGGACTTGCAGTTGATTATTTATCAGGTGCGCCCGGTATTTATTCAGCGCGTTATGCACAACTTGATGACAACGTGAACTTTTCAACAACCGACGCAAATGGTCAGTTGCTGACAAAAGACCAAGCGAATATCGCTAAACTGCTCGCTGCGCTCGAGGGCGTCCCGCAGCAACAACGGCAAGCTCAATTTCATTGTGTTTTAGTGTATATGCGTTCAGCGGACGATCCGACGCCTATTGTTTGTCATGGTCGTTGGTGCGGGTATATCACCACTGCAGCCGTTGGCGCAGGTGGATTTGGCTACGATCCGATTTTTTGGGTGCCGGAGCAGCAATGCACTGCGGCTGAACTTCCTAGCGAGCTAAAAAAGCAACTCAGCCACCGTGGTCAAGCACTTAGATTACTCATGAACAGCTTAGTATGAGTTCATCGATGGTGTTGCAGCTTCCCCCACTCAGCCTCTATGTGCACATTCCTTGGTGCGTACAGAAATGTCCATATTGTGACTTTAATTCGCATGCGCAACCGAATGTGATTCCGGAAGTCGAGTACATCGCCTGTCTCCTTGATGATCTCGAGCAAGATTTAGCTTGGGTACAAGGGCGCGAGCTGCATTCAATTTTTATTGGTGGCGGCACACCGAGCCTGTTTTCTGCGGCCGGTATTCAGCGTCTATTGCAGGGGATTGAACAACGCATTCCGTTCACCCGTGATATCGAGATTACTTTGGAAGCCAACCCGGGAACTTTCGAGACTGAGCGTTTCGCCGGTTTTGTCGACGCCGGCGTGACCCGATTGTCCATCGGTGTTCAGAGTCTACAAGCCGATCAGTTGCAGCGGTTAGGCCGCATTCATGACCCCGAACAGGCACGAGTTGCAGCGCAGCACGCCAACGGGTTACCGTTAAAAAGCTTTAATCTCGATTTAATGCATGGCCTGCCGGATCAGACCCTAGCGACAGCAATGGCGGATCTTGATGGCATTATCGCCCTCAAGCCACCTCATATTTCCTGGTATCAACTCACCATCGAGCCGAATACCTTGTTTGCGAGTCAACCGCCGCAGTTGCCGCATGACGATCTTTTGTGGGAAATCTACGAGCAGGGTCATCAACGCCTAGCGGCCGCTGGATACGAACAATACGAAGTGAGTGCCTACGGTCAACCGGGTCATCGTGGTCGTCACAACATCAATTATTGGCGCTTTGGTGACTATTTAGGCATCGGTTGTGGTGCTCACGGAAAAATCACGTTGCCGACCGAAGGACGTATTATACGCAGCGAGAAAATAAAACATCCGCGTGGATACTTAGATTTAACTCGGCCGTATCTCTATAAACATTGGCAGGTCAGTAACAGCGACTTATGTTTTGAGTTTTTTATGAATCGGTTACGGCTGCTTGAACCGACGCCTAAGGCGGATTTTAGCGCCTTTACAGGACTACCTATTGAAACTGCCGAAGATGCATTAAGCGCTGCAATTCAACGTAGTTTTATCGTCAGCAATGAACAGTCTTGGGAAACCACCGCATTAGGGCGACTTTATTTGAACCAAGTCCTTAGTGATCTCCTCGACGATTAAAAAAATCCCAAGCTGCGGATGCATAGTTGGGATTTCTACAACATTTGTCAGTTTAGTTAGGTCCTGGCGGTAAACTTCATGTCCCAGACACCATGGCCTAACCGATGCCCACGTTGCTCGAACTTCGTCAACGGTCGTTCTTCAGGACGTGGGATATAGGCTCCGTCCGCTGCTTGATTGTCAAAGCCCTGCGCTGCAGTCATGACTTCCAGCATATGCTCAGCGTAATTTTCCCAGTCTGTTGCTAAATGCAGAACACCGCCTTCTTTCAATTTGCTGCGCAGTAACGCCACGAATTCCGGTTGAATTAATCGGCGCTTGTGGTGGCGCTTTTTGTGCCACGGATCAGGAAAGAAAATTTGCACGCCGTCTAAACAATGATTAGGCAGCCAATCTCTTAAAACCTCAACAGCGTCATGTTCAATCACTTTTAAATTCGTGACACCTTGGCTTTCCGCTTCAAGCAAACAGGCTCCGACACCCGGTCGGTGCACTTCAACACCAATAAAGTTCTTCTCTGGCATGGCTTTCGCCATCGCTACTAGTGACTTACCCATGCCAAATCCGACCTCTAAGACAACCGGATGATCATTGGCAAACAATGTGGTTGGGTTAAGCGCTTCACCATGAAACTCAATCCCCATATGCGGCCACTGTCGCTCCAATGCGCCAGCCTGCCCTTTAGTGAGGCGGCCTTCACGGCGAACAAAACTACGAATCTGCCGCATATAGCGGTCGCCAGTTGACTGTTGTTCGTCGGTGGTCATTAATGGTGATTTCTGCTCTGCCATGTTCATTGAACCTGTTACACTCGTCGGATGAAGTCTAAAATGGGTCGCCATTATCCAATTCGCTGCCGAAAAAACAAGCATATTCCATGAGTTCACCGAAAAAAAGTAACGAGAAGTCCCTTTTACCTGCACACTCGCTGACGGCCGATGCGTTCGCCCAGCGTGTACTTGCTTGGCAACTGCAACATGGTCGCCACGATTTACCTTGGCAACAACCCGCTACGCCATATCGCGTATTGGTGAGCGAAATTATGTTGCAACAAACACAAGTCAGTACAGTCGTCCCTTATTTCCAGCGTTGGATGGAAACGTTTCCTGACTTAGCGACACTAGCTGTCGCAGAGGACGATCAAGTGATGGCCTTATGGCAAGGTTTAGGTTACTACTCGCGCGCACGCAATCTGCAAAAAGCTGCGCGATATTTGGTTACTGAATACGACGGTCAATTTCCTCAGGAGCTCACTGAACTTGAGCGCATTCCGGGCGTCGGTCGTTATACTGCAGGCGCAATTCGCTCATTCGCATTCGACGCCTATGGCCCCATTGTCGACGGCAATGTTCGGCGCCTGTTTTGCCGCCTTTTCGCCATTTCCGGTCCGCCGTTGAGTAGCGCCGTCAATAAAAAACTTTGGCAACTTGCAGAGCATCTCACGCCAAAGCAAAACAATCGCAGTTTTGCCCAAGGACTCCTCGATTTAGGCGCAACTATCTGTAAACCGAAAAATCCAGACTGTGAAAACTGTCCGTTGCTACAACATTGCCAAGCAAAATTACAGAACCGAGTAACCGAGTTTCCGAATCCAAAAGCAAAGAAGGTGCTGTCAATCCGTCAAGGTCACTTTCTCTGGCAGTCCGAACGCGATAGTTTGTGGCTCGAGCGTCGTCCAGAGCAAGGGATATGGGCAACGTTGTGGGCCTTACCCGAAGTAAATAATGCTCCGGAAAACGCTAGCTTAGTAGGCGAGTTTCAACATACATTTAGCCACTACAAGTTACACGCTCAGGTTTGGCAATTGACCAACCTTGAACTTAACGAAGCAGTGGGTCAACCTCGTGATATTAAGCCAATGGATGCGGAGCAACTCGAACAGGTCGGCATGCCCACGCCAATTCGCAAGTTTATTCAGCAACAGTTGAAAAGATAACATCACTCGCGACGCGGAAACTGATCAACAACTGCTGCTTCAGAACCTGAGGCTATGCTAAGATGCAAGCCTCGAATACAGCGGCTAGGTATCCGCCGCGTTCACCAGCATTTGCTAATGAGGAATTTAAATCATGGCACGTACCGTCTTTTGTCAATACTTACAGAAAGAAGCCGATGGATTGGACTTTCAACTCTACCCGGGCGATTTAGGGCAACGTATCTTTGAAAACATTTCGAAAGAAGCATGGGCTGAGTGGCAGAAAAAGCAAACAATGTTGATTAATGAGAAACGGCTTAACTTAATGGATCCTGATGCTCGAGCCTTCCTTGAGCGAGAAATGGAAGGGTTTCTTTTTGAAGGCAAGGACGTTGATATTGAAGGCTATACGCCACCAAGTAAATAAACTAGTCCCGGCTTTACATCCTCCATTCGCTGCGAGAGCTGCAAACCATGCAGCTCTCGCAGCGAGTCTTTGACCCGTTTTTCGCATTTATGCAGTTATGTTGCGTAAATACTCAGGCATCGGCGATCTGGTAACACACCTAGCCTATGCATAGCAAAAATCTGATGAATACCCCCTATAAGCAATGAAAATGGCGTTTACCTGCTCTTAACCGCGTTTGCGGTAGAGGCCAAAGGTCAATTTTGCTAGTATATACAGCTCGATTGACTAACAGGGAGTCCCTATGAAAATCCCAGCCTGGCGAAGAGCAGTGATTAAGGTCGGCAGTGCTCTAATCGCGCCAGATGGTAACGGTTGCAGTTCAAAATATCTTTTAGCCATCGCTCGCTTCATTAATGAATGCCGTGAGCGCGGACAAGAAATTGTCTTGGTTTCTTCTGGATCCGTTGCAGCAGGCCGACATCATTTTAACCACAAAGAAAAAACCGTTCCGGTTGTCCTAAAAAAGGCCATGGCGGCTGTCGGACAAACCCAAGTGATGGAAAGCTGGGCACGCTTTTTTGATTTCCCCTGTGCTCAAGTGTTAATGACCCACGACGATCTTCGTGACCGTGAGCGTTACATCAGCATCCGAAATACCGTCAACGCATTACTCGAACATGGCATCATGCCGATTGCCAATGAAAATGATGCACTTGCAACTGATGATTTGAAAGTCGGTGACAACGATAACCTTGCGGCTATGGTTGCGACTGTAGTTGACGCTGATGCACTTTTCATTTGTTCTGATATCGATGGTTTGTTCGACAAAGATCCGAACAAACATAAAGACGCAACACTCATCCCTGTCGTTGATGAAATTGATCAGAGCATCTATGCACTCGCTGGTGGTTCGGCAAGTGCGGTGGGTACAGGTGGCATGCGCACCAAAGTGGAAGCTGCAGAAAAAGCAACGACCCATGGCATTGACACCTATATCCTCAACGGCCGGAAAGGCAGTAAATTTGAAGTCTTGCTGCGCAATGAAAACCCCGGCACCCTATTTAAAGCCAAAGAAAACCCATTGAGCAATAAGAAACATTGGCTGCGCCATACCTTAATTGCTCAGGGCGAAATCTTAGTCGACTCAGACACGATTAAAGCCCTGCGTGACGAAGGAAGTTCGTTGCTCAGTCCGGGTATCGTCGATATACAAGGAAATTTCGATCGCGGCGATGCAGTACTCATCCGCAGTGCAGAAAACATGGAAACGATCGCCAAAGGTATCTGTCGTTATAGCTCCCATGAGCTTATTCATATTAAAGGACAGACCGACACCGCCATCGCTGAAGCATACGGGTATAGCCCAATCAGCGAAGTCATTCATCGCGACGATTTAATGTTATGGAGCAAAAAATGAGTAACCAAATACTAGCCCAAGAAATTTCACAACGTGCCGCCAAAGCGGCGCGCGCAATTGCAACCTTACCGACAGCGGAAAAAAATGCTGTTTTGCAGAAAATGGCAGACGCTATTCGTCAACATACGCCAGCCATTTTAAAAGCGAACGCCGACGATCTCGTCGCTGGTCAAGAAAAAGGTCTCGATGCGGCGATGATGGATCGCCTCGCGCTTGATGAAGGGCGCATTGAAGACATGGCAAGTGCCATTGAAGAGATTATTGCCCTACCCGACCCGGTCGGTGAAAGCTATTTGCTAGAAGAACGTCCAAACGGCATGCGAGTCGATAAAATGCGCATCCCACTTGGCGTGATCTGCATGATCTACGAAGCGCGCCCAAATGTTACTGCTGACGCTGGTGCGTTGTGCTTTAAATCAGGTAATGCGGTCATTCTTCGCTGTGGTCGTGAAGCGATTGGTACCAGCAAAGTGATTGCTGAAGCAATGCACAGCGCAATCGAAGCCAGTGGCTTGCCAAAAGATGTGGTCACTGTAGTACCAACCCCAGACCGTGACCTGATGGCCGAGCTGCTCAAACAAAGTGATCATATTGATCTTGTCATTCCACGAGGTGGCGAAGGTTTGATTCACTATGTGAGCGACAACAGCAAGATTCCAGTGATTCAACATTATAAGGGTGTCTGTCACTTGTACGTTGACAAAGACGCTGATCTCGACAAAGCGTTGGCGTTGTTACTGAACGGCAAGACCCAACGTACAGGCGTGTGTAACGCCCTCGAAGGCCTACTCGTTCACGCAGACGTCGCTGACCGCTTCTTGCCAATGGCTGCCAACGCGTTAGCCGAAAAGGACGTCAAAGTACATGCCTGTTCACAGTCCATGCCGCACTTTAATGGCGCCGAATTAATCGCGGACGATGCCTTTGGTGAAGAGTACTTAGCGCTTGAAATTGCTGTCCGCACTGTGCATGACTACGATCATGCCGTTGAGCATTTAGACCAATTTTCCAGCGGCCATACCGATGTCATTTGTACTGAGAACGAGCAAACCGCGCGTCGTTTCATTGCCGATATCGACTCAGCAGTGACGATGTGGAACACGTCTTCACGTTTCTCTGATGGCGGCCAGCTTGGCCTCGGTGCGGAAATTGGTATTTCAACATCGAAGTTACATGCCTACGGCCCAATGGGCTTACAGTCGTTGACGACCGAAAAGTTTGTGGTCACCGGCAATGGCCAAATTCGCCCGTAAGTCCAAGCACTTGGCGAAATTTGCAGCAAGCAGCTAGTTTTTTCTATCTGTTTGCTGCTCAAGCCTTGACACGTTCGGCGAAAACAAGTCTAATACCGCCCGCATCGCAAGATGCAACGGCATGCCCAGATAGCTCAGTCGGTAGAGCAGGGGATTGAAAATCCCCGTGTCGGTGGTTCGATTCCGCCTCTGGGCACCATTATTGATAAGGCCCCGCTAGCAATAGCGGGGCTTTTCATTTTCTAAAGCCGTAACTTTGTCAGCATTTGTCAAACGCTATTGCCGTTCATTTAACGATCCTCTAAATTGCCAGCCAAGCACAGCAAGCAATGACACTGTGATTTTCTCAGCCCAGTAATTGAAAAGGAAGTTAATATGAAATTACTAAAAATCTCTGCGCTAGCGAGCGCTCTATTACTCTCCGGCAATGCTTTGGCAACCGATCTTACCTACGACTACGCAAACTTCAACTATGTAAAGTTTGGTACTGGTAGCGATAGCGTTGACGGATTTAATTTTGAATTGAGCAAACTTCTTTCTGAAAACCTTTACCTCTCAGGTTCTTATACCAATGTTTCTGACAGTTATTCGGAAAGCTTTAGCGGCGAAACCGTGCGTGTGAAATTCGAGGCTGATATGCTGACTTTCGGCCTTGGTTATCGTCAGGCTATGCAAAGCAATATGGATTGGTTTGTCGAAGGTGGTTTAGCTTATATTGACGCATCTGCACGCGTTTCCGCTAGTGGTGTTGGATCATTCCGCGAAAGTTATGATGACACAGGATTCTTTGGTGCAACGGGTATTAACGTAATGCTCACTCCAAACTTTGAATCTCGTGTGTTTGTTCGCTATACAGATATCGCTGACACGTCAGAGACTGAGTTTGGTGTTCAAGGTCGTTATCGTTTCACCAATAACTTCCATGGCTTGGTTGGTGTTTCGCGCGATTCAGAAGAGACCTCAATGCGTATCGGTGTTAGTTACGCCTTCTAGTCTTCTTAAGGGAAGCAATGATTTGCTTCCCTTGCCCTCCCCTCACAGCCAGCGTCGAACTCGCTTTTGATAATTCAAATACGCATCACCAAACAAAGTCTCTAGCTGTCGTTCCTCCGGTTTAATTTGAAACCGCGTCATATAAGCAACAAATACAGGCAACATCACTAAACCGGCCCAGTTTCCTAAATAAAAACCGCAGGCCAACAGCCACAACAACATGCCCAAATACATTGGATTTCTCGTCAATCGATAAACTCCGGTGTCAACAATTTGTGTGGTCTCCTCAGGGTGCATAGGATTTACGGTTGTTTGTCGACGCTTAAATTCAACAACACCAAAAAATGCCAAGATCGTTCCTAGCGTAAAACTGACTACCACCCAAATATCAGCAACGACGAAACTCCAGCTGGAAAAAATCCAACTCAGTAACCACATGTCCAAGGCGCAAACCACCACGAGTAATAGCGGTGGTATTTTTAACTCTAAGTCTTGCATCAATCCTCAACTAGGCTTTGTTTGAAATAGGTTCTATAGTATAGATCGGAACTTCGACGAAAATACAAAGACAGGACTATGAATATTACAATTGGTCAACTCGCTAATGCGACCGGGCTGACAGCCAAGATGATTCGCTACTACGAGGCCAACCATATCGTTCCAGAGCCATTAAGAACCGCGGCCGATTACCGTACCTATAATAATGATGATGTCCGCACCTACACGTTTATAGCGCATGCACGTGAGCTTGGTTTTTCTCTTCGTCAGATAAAACAACTTGTCGAGTTACGCGCAAACCCTAAACGCGCGAGTCGAGAAGTCAAAGAGCTAGCGGATCAGCAATTGCAAAAAGTTCAACAACAAATTGAACAACTTCAAATTCTTGCAATAGAGCTGAACCAGCTCATCGAGCAATGTCCGGGCGACCAGTCGCCAAGTTGCCCGATTATCAATAGGCTCAACAAATCGGCTTGACCTTAACCTAGTGTTAAGGTTTATGGTTAACCTATTGAGCATGCAGGAGGCGACCGTTTATGTCCGAAAATCAAGCCAACACAATTCAAATTCCAGTCTCCAAGTTAACTTGCGCAGGCTGTGTAAAACGAGCCACAAGCGCAATTGAAAGTGTCGAAGGAACTGACAACGTATCAGTCAACTTGGCGACTGAGCGCGCGCAATTTAGCTACACAGACCCGTCGACCCTACCTAAAGTGGCAAACGCTCTCAAATCCGCGGGTTACCCAACGCGAACCGAGAATGTTGAATTAAGCCTCATCGGCATGCACTGCGCTTCATGTGTCAGTAAAGTTGAAAAGTCATTAGCCAAACTTCCTGGCGTCGTTAACGCTCGAGTTAATCTAGCCAGTGAAACCGCAACCGTGGCCCTGATTAGCGGCACTTGCTCTCCTGAACAGCTTATTGCCGCAGTGAAGGCAAGTGGTTATCAAGCTGAAATACACCGCCATGATAACGCCGATTCACAAGCTCAAAGCCAAAAGGCAATCGAACTGAAGTCTTTGCAACAATCGTTTTGGTTCGCCTTTTTGCTGACTCTGCCCGTGTTCGTGCTCGAGATGGGTAGTCACTTTGTTCCGGCAATTCATCATTGGGTTGAGCATAGTCTCGGTCAGACGGTGAATTGGAACTTGCAATTCATCCTTACCACCCTTGTTCTAGCAATTCCCGGCCGGCGTTTTTATCAAGTTGGTATTCCAGCTCTGCTTCGCGGCTCACCCGACATGAACTCGTTAGTCGCTTTAGGTACCGCGGCGGCATGGGGCTTCTCCGTCGTTGCGACTTACCTGCCCAGTATGCTGCCAGCCAACACTCAGCATGTTTATTATGAAGCTGCTGCAGTTATTGTGACGCTTATCCTGCTCGGACGTTTTCTTGAGGCCCGTGCAAAAGGCCGTACCGGTGATGCGATAAAACGCCTAATCGGACTTCAAGCGAAACAAGCACGAGTACAACGCGATGGTGAATGGATTGATCTTGCAATTGAAAAAATTCAGGTGGGCGATATCATTCTGGTCAAGCCCGGTGAAAAAATCCCGGTCGATGGTAGCGTTCGTGAAGGTGAGTCATTTGTCGATGAGTCCATGCTAACAGGTGAACCGATACCGGTTGCAAAAGCCGTCGGTGACACGGTTGTCGGTGGCACGTTGAATGGCAATCGCACATTAACGTTTACAGCAGAAAAAGTCGGTGCCGATACCATGTTGGCACAAATTATTAGCCTTGTGGAGCAAGCTCAAGGCGCACGGTTACCTGTACAGGCCTTGGTTGACAAGGTGACGGCAGTCTTTGTACCGGTCGTCATTAGTCTTGCCGCACTCACCTTTCTAATCTGGATGATCTTTGGGCCGGAACCTGCTTTAACCTTTGCAATTGTCAATGCAGTGGCGGTTTTGATTATCGCCTGCCCCTGTGCGATGGGTCTCGCTACACCTGTATCGATTATGGTCGGGACCGGCCGCGCCGCGGAAAAAGGCATTCTCTTTCGCAAAGGCGAAGCGCTACAAACACTCAGAAATAGTCGCGTCATCGCCTTTGACAAAACGGGCACCTTGACCGAGGGCAAGCCGACACTCAGCGATCTTGTGGTCACCAATGATTTTCAGCGCGACGATGTTCTAGCGCTCGTCGCTGCGGTCGAAAGCAATTCTGAGCATCCGATTGCTCAGGCGATTGTTGCTGCCGCCGATGACGAAGGTATTGTGGTACCGATGACCGAGGCTTTTGTCAGTGTTACCGGAATGGGTGTCACCGCCACGGTTCGGGGACACGAGGTGTTTGTTGGCGCCGATCGCTGGATGGTCGAAAAGGAGATCGATATTTCTGCATTCAATGACCAGGCTGAGCGACTCGGTCAAGAAGGCAAGTCCCCTTTGTATGTTGCCATAGACGGGCGCCTTGCAGCCATCATTGCTGTTGCGGATACCGTCCGCGAAGGTACGGCTGAAGCGATATCAGCTTTCCATAAAGCAGGCTTAAAAGTCGCCATGATCACCGGTGACAACCAACGCACCGCGGAAGCTATCGCGCGCGAGCTAGGCATCGACGAAGTTATTGCTGAAGTAATGCCTGCAGGTAAGGTTGCTGCCGTTCAGCAATTACGCCAACAATTTGGCGACGTTGCCTTTGTCGGTGATGGTATCAACGATGCGCCAGCATTGGCGGAAGCCAATACCGGCATTGCCATTGGTAGCGGCACCGATGTTGCAATTGAATCGGCCGACGTTGTACTCATGCGTGGTGACATTCGCGGCGTAGTTACAGCCTTCAGTTTAAGTCAGAAAACCATTCGCAATATAAAGCAGAATCTATTCTGGGCGTTTGCTTACAACACCAGCTTGATCCCCGTTGCTGCTGGCGTACTTTACCCGGCCTTCGCTATTTTACTTTCACCCATGTTGGCCGCTGGAGCGATGGCATTGTCGAGTATTTTTGTTCTCACTAACGCGTTACGCTTGAAGCGAGCTTAATCCGGTTCGGCCGAACCATCATGAGGATTCCAGACCACTTCCCAAAGATGTTGGTCTGGATCCTGAAAGACACCGCCATAACCGCCCCAGGAGAATTCTTTGGGAGGCCTAACAATCACTGCCCCAGCCTCTCGAACTTGGGCAATAATATGATCGACATGCTCACGTGTCGGCACATTGTGCGCGAGCATAAGCGCAGCTGGATCAGGCTTCGATGCCGTCACATGGCATTCCGCTGCGATGCTTTTCCGTGGCCACAAGGCAAGCTTTAAGCCCGGTTGGAAATCAAAAAAGGCGACAGCGCCATGGTCAAGTTCAGAGCCGACAATTCCCTTCGTATCGAGTCCTAAGCCATCTCGGTAGAAAGTCATTGCCCGTTCTAAATCATCGACACCCAGCGTGACATAACTGATTGAATTCGAGAATTTGTGCATTTCACTCCCTCACTCGATCGAGAACTGCTTTAGCCCAAAGTTGATAGCCAACCGGCCCGGGATGAAATCCATCACTGGCGATCACATCCGCTTGCAGTGGAAAATTAACATCGACCACCTCAACCATGCTGTCGTGTTGAGCAATCCGTTGCAACTGAGCATTGAGGCGATCTGCTTGGCGTCCGAGATACCAACGCAAGGGCTGCGGCAAGGCTGGGAAATGGCGCATAGGCGGCACCGCTGTCAGAAGTATTTGACGCGCAGAAAACTTATCTCGAAACACGCGTATTAACGCCTGTTGTTGACGGAAAAAACGATAATCCTCTAAACCGCTTGTAACGTCATTGACCCCTAATGAGGTGATGACCAAATCGAAATTTTGTGCCGGGCGCAAATGCAATTTAACCAAGGCCACTGCACTGGTATCACCATTGGTTGCCCATAAAGTCCAATGAATATCGCGCAGCGGAAAACGACTCTGTAACTCACGCTCAAGACAACCAGCCAACGCTTGTTGTTGGTTTGCCACACCAACCCCAGCTGCTGCCGAGTCGCCACATATAAGGATGCGCAGTGGCTGCGTCTGCTTCAGCGCCTTGTTGTTAGTGGTAATGGTACCCAAACGAGAACCTGCGGCTTCCGGTAACCGCGGGGTTTCCCTTTTTACCCGACGCCCCTGTACGAGGAGCACGGGTGCCAGTGCGAGCTTGACAAAAAAGTTGAGCATGAATGTTCATATCCTCACGAAAACAAAGGGCACAGTCCTTATCCTACTATTTTGTCGTACTAGCGCAAAATGTTAAAAATGAGTTAGCAATATCTGCTAAATTAAACTCAAGAGATAAACCGATGCTTTGGCAACGCAATTAAAGTGATTCGTGAACATGACAACAGAACGACATTATGAAAGCGACTGTTTAGTCGTGGGTGGTGGCCTCGCTGGCATTGTAACTGCCCTCGAGCTGTTGAACCACGGAAAGTCCGTCACACTGCTCGACGCTGATCGTGCAGAGGCTTTCGGCGGACAAGCGAATAACGCCTTTGGCGGTATGCTGTTGATCAACACCGATGAACAGAATAAAAATAAAATCCATGACTCACCCGAATTGCTATTGAACGACTGGTTGACCGCTGGTGAGTTTAACGACGATGATGTTTGGGGACAGCGCTGGGCGCGAGAATATGCCTATCATTGTAAAACCGACGTCTATGACTGGCTGCGACAATACGGCATTTCTTTTTTTCCTGCCGTGCAGTGGGTCGAACGCGGCAACCACGGCAACGGCAATTCGTTGCCGCGCTACCACATCGCATGGGGCTGCGGAAGAGGCATCGTGCGAACACTGATCTCTCAGTTGCGCCAGCATCAACAGGCCAGTCGACTGCGCATTTGCTTTCAGCACCGAGTAACTGGGTTATGCCGCGATGAATCCACTGGCCATATCGTTGGCTGCACTGGCACTCATCGAGATGAACAGTTTTCAGTAAAGGCGCAAGCAACAATCGTCTGTAGTGGTGGTATCAATGGCAACCTCGAGCGCGTGAAGCAACATTGGGATCCCTGTTATGGCCCCTTTCCTGAAAATATTCTAAATGGTGTCTCGCCCGCTGCAGACGGCAGTGTTCACGATCAGGTCGCCGCAGTCGGTGGCCAAGTCGTGAATTTAAACCAAATGTGGAACTACGCTGCTGGGATTAGCCATCCACAACCTCAATTTGAACGCCATGGTTTGAGTTTAATACCACCACGCTCCGCGCTCTGGCTTAACGCCTATGGCCAGCGCATCGGCCCCGAACCTATGGTCACCGGCTTTGATACTCATGATTTATGTAAACGCACAGGCCAACAGCCTGGCCAATATACGTGGCAAATCATGAACTGGAAAATCGCCGCAAAAGAACTGGCAATTTCTGGGACTGACGAAAACCCCTTATTTCGTGATAAGAAGCTTTTACCACTGATTTGGCAAACGCTTCGAGGTAATCATACGCTTGTCCGCTGGCTGGTCGAACACTGTGAGGACGTTGTCTGTGCTGATTCTTTGGCTGAATTAGTACCGAAAATGCAGCAGATCGCTGGCGATGATCGGCTCAATCAAAGCGACCTTGAGCAAGCCGTGGGAACATATGATGCGATGATCAAGCGCGGCCCTACCTTCTGGAATGATGAGCAATTACGCAAGCTGCAGCAGCTGCGAAACTGGCGCAGCGACAAATTAAGAACCTGTAAATTTCAACCCATTCTTGACCCTAAAGCCGGTCCACTGATCGCTATCCGCGAGCGGATCGTCAGTCGCAAGAGTATGGGCGGGATGTTGACTAACTTAGACTCTCAGGTCTTAGATCATGATCAGCAACCAATCCCCGGCTTGTACGCCGCAGGTGAAGCGGCTGGTTTTGGCGGCGGCGGAATTGCCGGCATCCGATCGTTAGAAGGGACATTTTTATCCAATTGTATATTGAATGGTCGTCGAGCGGCACAAGCCATTATTAATCACGAGGCATTATCATGAGAAAATCAGGAGCTGCATTAGCTCGATACGCACTCGAGCAACTCGGTGTGAAACATACGTTTGGCATTCCCGGCGTGCACAATACCGAGCTCTATGACGAGCTGAATGCGTCAGAACAGATTCAGCCAGTCTTGGTTGCCCATGAAGGTGGTGGTGCTTTTATGGCGGATGCAGTGAGCCGCATGGGCGAATCAATTGGCACTATGGTGATTGTTCCGGCTGCTGGAGTGACACATGCGGCGAGTGGGATTGGCGAAGCAGGTCTCGACGGCATTCCCATGCTGGTGATTTCCGGTGGGATTCATAGTGAAAGTGGCCACAAGTATCAACTCCATGATATGGATCAGCACACCTTGTTGTCACCCATTACCAAAGCGACATTTCGGATTGAAACACATGACGAAGTGATCCCGACCATTTACGAAGCTTACCGTATCGCCACGAGTGGCGAGCCAGGGCCTGTTTTCATCGAGTTACCCTACAATATTGGTAATTTCCTTGGTGACATCGAGGGCATGCCCGCATTTAGCACCCACGCGGCTTCGGCCCAGGTTGACAAGACGCTACTCAAACAAGCTGCTGATTTATTAGCACAAGCCAAAAAACCGGGTATATTTGTCGGCTGGGGAGCCATCAATGCGGTTGATTCAGTAAAAGCCATTGCCGAACATTTGTCTGCACCGGTTTGCACCACACTTCAAGGATTGAGCGCCTTCCCGGGCAACCATCCGCTGCATACCGGCATGGGCTTTGGTGAATATGCCGTCCCCGCAGCAACTGAAGCTTTTGCCGAGTGTGACTGCTTACTTGCTATCGGCACTCGCTTCGCCGAAATACCGACCGGTAGCTATAGCATGCCGGTGCCGGAGAAGCTTATCCATATCGATATCAATCCAGACGTTTTTAGTGCCAACTTCCCCGCGCAGATTGCCATTCAAGGTGACGCGGCAAAAGCGTTGCCTGTGCTTGCTGAACTCATCACCACACAAAGTACAGCGCGCGATAATACCCTGCTTAGTCAACTCATTCATGAACAGAAGCTAGCCTACAATGAGGAATGGCTGGCGCACAAAAGCAACGGCAGGGTTAATCCAAAAGCGTTTTTTAATAAACTCCGCGCGGCCATCGAAGATGACAGTATTCTCGTTGCTGACGATGGCAACCATACCTTTTTGATGGCGGAACTCATGCCCGTACATGGGCCTCGACAATTCATCTCACCAAGCGACTTTAATGCCATGGGATATTGTATCCCTGCAGTCATCGGCGCCAAATTGGCCCAACCAAACCGAGAGGTTATCGGTGTCGTTGGCGATGGCGCGTTGAAAATGACAGGACTTGAATTAAGCACTGCCAGTCAACTTGGACTTGGTGTGGTTGTTTTTGTATTTAACGACGGGGAGCTTTCACAGATCGCCCAAGCACAGCAGATTCCTTATAATCGGAAAACCTGTACGGTGCTAAAACCACTAAACATCAAAGCACTAGCAGAAGCAACGGACTGCTCGTTCTTCAGTCTCGAGAACAATCAGGCGATCGATTCTGTGATCGACAAGGCATTAGCCGCCGCTCGCAGTGGCGAAACCGTCATTGTTGACGTCAAAATTGATTACTCGAAGCGGACTCGGTTCACCAAAGGTGTTGTAAAAAGTACGCTGAAGCGGTTTACACCTCGGGATAAATTTCGTGCGATAAGCCGTGCACTGATTCGCAAAGTAACTGGGTAACATACATTTCCTTGCGCTGAAGGTTGGCTAGCTTCCTTCAGCGCAAGGATTATCCGCGACGATAAATACAGACCTGATTACGTCCGTTCTCTTTCGCTTGATAGAGTGCCTTATCAGCATGAACCAGTAAGGTACTATGATCTTCCTGACCTTGGCGACACGCTAAACCAGCACTCAGGGTTGGCTTAATTCCTCTCGCTATATCAGCATAATCAGCTCTTTCGATTGCCACACGAATACGCTCACAAATTGCCAATGCTTCTTTCTCCGTTGTATTGGTAAAGACGATGGCGAATTCTTCACCTCCCCAACGCGCTGCGTAGTCCTGCTCACGAATATTCTCTTGAATTATTTTGGCGACACGAATGAGTACACGATCACCTGCCGCATGCAAATAGGCATCATTAATCTGTTTAAAGTGGTCGAGATCAAGAATGGCTAAACAAAGAGGCTGATCAAGTTTTCGAGCTTTCATTAGTGCGCTCTTCAAGTGCAAATCAAATGCCCTGCGGTTTGGCATATGTGTCAGCGTATCCTCATGCGCGAGCATTTGTAGCTCTTTCGTTTGCTCGCGCACGAGACGTTTAAGCTCGTTCTTTGAGCGTTCCAGCGATTTCAAGCGAGCATGCATTAACAAGTAAAAGAAACCAATGAAACCGATAACGACCGCCGACCAAAACATCGGATATTCATAAAAACGAGCAGCGACTGTGAATGAATAACTCACCGAATCAGACCATTCAGAGCCCGGGTAGCGCGTTTGTACGATAAATTCGTATTCACCTGAAGGTAAGGCTGTGTATTCAGAATAGGTTTGTTGATCCCGACGAATCCAATCCGCATCGAAACCGCGAAGCTGCACTCGATATTGTAATTGCCGAGTCATTCGATAACCGAGTCCACTGTAACGAAAGCCAATTCGCGTGAACCGGCCTGGCATGTCTGCGGCGGTGGAAATCGGTATACCGTCAACAATCACGCCATCAATGACGACCGGCGGCGGCATAATGCCGTGATCAGCTAACAGCCGCGGATCGAGCCGAACCGCTCCCTCTGCACTGGCAAACCAGAGATTACCTGCCTGATCGAGTAACGACGACGGACCACCACTGTTAATCTGATTACTAACCATGCCATCGGTACTACCGAACAAAGTATAGCTTAACGAATGTAATCGGCTGGTGAGAAACCCACGCCATTGCTCTGCTGCAATTCGCACGATACCTCGGCTGCTGCCGAGCCAAAGCGATTCATCTTCGCTAAACGTAACCGAAAAATATTTATCAAATGGCAAGCCATCCGCTCTCACTATCCACTGCCAAGTTTCGGTTTCTAATTCATGTACAAGCACACCGCGGTCGGACGCAAACCAAACACGACCATCGTATTCGTCGATAGCGAAAAGATTTTGGGCAACAGTAAATTGGCTAAGCTCGATACTCTCGGCAGCCCATTGGCCCGAAGCCGTCTCGCGCAGCCGTGTCAAGCCGGTAATTGAACCGACCCAAAGTTGGCCGTGGCTGTCGAGTTGCAGTGCAGAAACAAAATCAGCGGTTAGACCATTTGTCGCGTTAAATTTTTGCACAACACGAAACTCATTATCGACCAGCCTTAAGGCAAAAAGACCTTCAGGCGAGCCGGCCCACACCAGCTCTTGCTCCGGGTCATAAACGACTGCACGTACTTCAGGAAGCGAAAGGCCTTGCGCGCGACCAAACTGAGCCAATACTTGCTCATTCTCAAGTAACACGAGGCCATCCGTGTAGGACCCAATTAACACAGCTGAATCGGTATAAGGCGCAATACTGAGCGCCGAAATACTTTCAAATTCGGGCGGAATTACGGGGTGTAACGTATTTCCTTCCACCCGAGTTAAACCTTCATTTGAACCGATCCAGATTGAGCCATCATGTGCTTGCTGCACGGCACGAATAAAATTGCCTTGCACACCTTGAATTCGGGTAAAACTGGTAAACAATGCATCACGTAATTGCGCTAAACCGCCATGCGTGGAAACCCAAATATTCGCTTCTGAGTCCTGAAATACATCGAGGACATGCTGATTCGGCAAACCGTGCTCAACGGTGAAGTAATCAACACCATTGGCGCTAATCCGGCCAAGACCATGAGCAAAGGTACCAAACCACAATTCACCTTGCATACCTTGATGAAGTGAGGTCACCACACCTTCAAGTTGCTCAGGATAGCGAGCGCATTGCTCGACATCGGGCGTACAGAAGTAGATGCCCGATGCACTGGCTGCAGCGATATGTCCGGACTGTAACCGAATGACGTCACGATAAATTTCTGACGGAAGGTGATTAATTCGGATAAATGTATCTGTTTCAGGTAGATAACGAGAAACGCCGCGTTGGGTTCCAATCCAAATATCGTCAAAGTAGTCTGGGTCAACCTGATAGTTATCTGCTGAATTGCCATGCAGCACATGAACTCGAAAAGCGAAGCGATCTGGTAAGCCATCTTCAACTGTGTATTGTCGGACTGTTCCATCGGTTAAATAACGAATCACACCCGCGCCCGAGGCTGCGGCCCAAACTTCTCCTGAGCTTGTGGTCGCGGTTTCATTGACGAAGTCTGGTGCGCTTGATAATGCCTGCCAACGACCGCTACGATAGTGGGTAATTCCGCCGCGAGGACCCGCAGCAAGCACACCATAACCGGACGCATCGCGTTGGATATCAATGACGCCAGTTTCTTCCATTTGTAGTTCGGCTAAATCATCAAAGACCTGAAATTCTCTACCATTGAAACGAACTGGTCCTTCCCAAGTCGCCAGCCATAAATAACCATCTTTCGTTTGCGTAATTTTATTAACCGAGTTATGCGGAAGTCCATCTCTGCTATTCCAAGTTGCAAGTGTATACTGCTTAACCGGCTTATCAATCACCGGAAACTCTGGGAACGGAAATCCTTGAACAGCGTCTTTCGCCAGCGCAGAAAACGCCAGTAAATTAACAAACACAACGAGACTCAGCGTGAGCCAAAGCAGAGCAGTTTGCCCGTGCCCAACTCGACGAAATTGACACTTTTTGGTTGCTTCAGACATTTGATTCGGCACACGTTCACGCAAAGGTTGTTAACAATTAGTTAACGTTTACTATAGCAACCCTTTTGTTCACAACCAATGACTATTTCTATGTGCAGGACTATTTTTTACTCACTCAAATAGCGTTGGCTCGCTTGTTGAAGCCGACTCGCAAGTTCTTCGCGCAACGCCAAGGGATGGACAACTTCAACCAACTCCCCGAGCGACAACAACCACCAACGCAACTGCCACGAGTCATCAACTTTGGCCGAGAGTTCTGCCGGGATTTCGCCGTTAGTTAACACTTGCTCACGCGATAACGGAGACTCTAGCAGGTTGCGAGCGACTTCCTCGCTGAAAATTCTCAATTTCAACTCAAAGCTCTGGCCGCTGCCATAACTAAACGCGCCGTCCTGAATGTACTGCTGTAATGAGAATCCGACAGGGTTCTGCCGCGGCTCGTCCAACTCCGTCGCATCGACAAATCGGTGCAACGCAAACTGTCGTGCCTCCTCGTAGGGCTCTGCTCGAGCCACCAAATAGGTCATCGTCCGTCGCTGTACCAAACCTAAGGGGTGCAATTTAAGTTGCTTTTCAACGTCACTTTTGAGCGAACGATAACTCACTTGTAAACAACGTTCGTGCAACAAGGCTGACTGAATTTGTTCGAGAACGAAGGGGTTAAGTTCTGGACTTACTTGCGGCAGTAACTGATTCACCACAGCAACCTTGTCTTGCCAAGAAGCTAACTTATGCTCTTCTTGTAGGGATTTGAGCTTCGCATGCGCTTGACGGAAGCGCGGTGTAATTGCGGTTAACACACTCGCCGGTAGCAATGGCTTGATTAAGCTTTCAATCATAGTGAGTGACAGTGCTTCCGCTAGCGACAGTCCCGGTAAATCAACGACGGCGTCACGACTCCAGTACCAACCGAAGGGCTTACTTTTGTCATTGCACACGATTGGGAAGATCCGACTCAGCTCCGTAAGGTCACGTTCGACACTCCGTTTACTAATATTGAAACCTTCTGCGTCCAGTCGACTGGTAATTTCTTTTACCGTTAATCCCGGTGACCGCGACGGTAGGAATTTCAATATTTCCCACTGCCGAGCTAAAGTCATCCGCGTTCCATTTGCTGACATACAAACTCCATTTTTGTTTGCTTTCCTAAGCCAATGTTCATTTAAGCTTACTTAAATGAATTCTCAATATTCCCATTCTGCATAAATTTTTATATTACGCCAAGCTTAATTAAACCTATCGTATGGTTACGTCATTTTACGTCGCAACATGTTTGAAATGTTCCCGAATCCATTTAATCTTCGGATCTCGGTGATAACGCTCGTGCCAATACATGTAGAAGCTCACGCGCTCTGCCGTTAGCGGTGCAGGCAGTTTACGAATACATAACGCGCGCCCAGCTGCAATTTTTTCGGCAATGCGTGCCGGCAGGGTAAAGATCAATGTGCTATCTTCGAGAAAATCCGCAACGGACGTAAATCCAGCTAAACGCAGGGCAACCGTGCGTTTTAATCCATGTGTCGCCAGCACTTGTTCCATGCTGCCGGGACCATGGCCAGTGATCGAGACGAGCCCGTGCGGTGCCGCAGCATAATCTTCCGCAGTCATCGACTGTTGTGCAAGTGGATGCGACTCAGCCATCAAACAAACGACTTCCATGTCATCGATCGGCCGACGATGCAGGCTGTGCTGTGCGCTCATCGGTGCCAAACCGCTCAGGCTAAAATGGACGATATCGTTTTCTAACATGGGAAACGAGTCATTTTCCTGACGCACAATTTCAAAGCGCATGTGCGGCGCTTCGCGGCGAATACGACGAATTAATTTGGGGATGTACAAACCTATTTCCATATCTAATCCGGTTATTCGGATGACACTATCGTCAATTGCCGGATTAAAATCTGGGGGCTCGATGACACGCTCGATGTCACGTAAAGCAGTATCTAACTCTTGCCGGACAAGCTCAGCTCGAGCACTCAAGGCAAACCCTTGGGAAGTTCGCACCAGGAGCGGATCGCCCAGCATTTCTCGCAAGCGCGCAAGTGCTCTGCTTACCGCAGGTTGACTCATTGCCAAACGTTCGGCGGCACGCGATACGTGCTGCTCCTCGAGCAAGACATCTAACACGACAAGCAGATTCAAATCTAAGTTTCTTAACTTTTGACTTCTCATTATGCGCCCCGTGCATAGCTTTTATATAATTCATGCATTGGATGAATATACACCCTTTCGCTATTCTCTGTGCAACTTTTAGACTGGAGACCGAAAATGAGTACTTTTAAATCAATCGCTTTAGCAAGTTTTCTAGCTGGCTCAACCTTTTTCGTCACGACCGCCGATGCGGCCGACTACGTGATTGACACCGAAGGCGCACATGCGTCGATTAATTTTAAAATCGACCACTTAGGCGTGAGCTATGTTGTCGGACGCTTCAATGAGTTTACCGGCACATTTACTTATGACGCTGAAAATCCAGACAACAATCGTATTGAAGTCACCGTAAAAACCGCATCCGTGGACTCGAATCATACTGAGCGTGACAACCATGTCCGCAGCAGTGACTATCTTGATGTCGAGCGCTGGAGCGAAGCACGCTTCGTCAGCACCAGTTATGTCGACTTAGGCGATGGAAATGGTCAAGTAATCGGCAACCTCACTCTTTTCGGTGAAACCCGTGAGGTGACTATTGATGTTGCCAAGTATGGTGAAGGCGCTGATCCTTGGGGTGGCTATCGTGCAGGCTTTACTGGCGAACTGGCCATCAACGTTGGTGACTTTGGTATGGACTTCAATCTCGGTCCTGCCGCTCAAACGGTATATCTCGATCTTCATGTCGAAGGCATTCGCCAATAATTCTTGTATACTGCCACCGGTGAAACACACCGGTGGCACTTAAAACGAGAATCCCATGCAAATTTCCTCCGCTCAATCGTTAGACATTCCCAAGATCGCCGCACTGGAACGTGCCGAATATGGTGCGGAAGGTTATCCCGAAACGTTTTTTTGGCAAGTCCTCGCCCAATGGCCATCGCTGCTCCTAATCGCACGCGACGAATCCCCAGCAAACTCGCCAGTTGCCTATGTCCTTGCTGCTCCGGGCCAAACGGTCGGCCAAGCATGGATTATGTCGCTGTTAACCGCACCTGCAGGGCGCGGGCGAGGTTTAGGACGCCGCCTCATGGACGCGCTAATCGCTCAACTACAACTCGCTGGTTATGCTGAAGTACTCTTGACGGTTTCACCGGCGAATCGTGCTGCAGTTTCCCTATACCAACAGCTTGGCTTTCGAATTCTCGCCGAGAAAAAGGACTACTTAGGTCCCGGCGAAGACCGCTATTTAATGAGCCTACCGCTTACGCACCATAATGCTTGAAACTGTAAATCACCGCTGGCGAGAAAAAAATAAAGAATTGTTGCTGAAAGCGACGTACTGTAACAAAAAAATGATAACCTTATATCAGCCCTTCATCATTACAGCGGAGCCTCAACTATGCAGAAGATTTGGCAAGCCCGGCGGTCAGGTGCAGCCCCGGCACGGCCCGGTGATCGACGTAATCCTTGGCAGCGAGATCGCGCCCGAATATTACATTCCGCTGCATTTCGCCGTCTGCAATCAAAAACACAAATCATGAACGTCGGTGAAAATGATTTTTATCGCACACGTTTGACCCACTCGCTTGAGGCGGCACAAATCGGCGCATCGCTAATTAATCAATTGGCGCACACCAGCTCGGAATCCATTCAATCGCTGCTCCCTGACGAAAACTTAATGGAAGCCTTATGCCTAGCGCACGATATCGGCCATCCACCCTTCGGTCATGGCGGTGAAACTGCGCTCAATTATAAAATGCTTGGCTCCGGCGGTTTCGAAGGTAACGGGCAAACCTTCCGCATCGTCGGTCGACTGGAGTCGTATCATGAGAATCATGGTATGGATTTAACCCGTCGAACCTTATTAGGGCTATTAAAATATCCGGTACTTATGCCTGATCTTGAGTCGCCCAGCGATGGCACACCAGCAAGCCTAAGTGCTTGGAAGCCTGCAAAGGCGATATTTAAGGCTGATGCTGACCTGCTAGACTGGGTGCTTGAGCCGCTCAGTGATACAGACCGAGAACAATTTCAAAGCGTCGTTCAACTCAATCAGTCACCATGGCAGAAGTCGTTACACAAATCGTTCGATGCATCACTAATGGAACTGGCAGATGACATTGCCTATGGTGTTCATGATCTCGAGGACGCGGTCGTTACCGGCACCTTGACGTCTTCACAGTGGCATACCCATATGGATAGCGTGTTCGCCAATCTATCTGACGACTTAAAACAACTTATGCAGCAGCTGGGTGAGCAGTTGTTTTCCGGTACGCATTATCAACGGAAAAATGCGATCGGTGCACTGGTGAATATTTTCGTTACTGCAATCACAACGAAGGATGTACTTCCTGAGACCCAAGAGCCACTGATTCGTTTTAATGCAATACTGCCAGAAGAGCAGCGGACATTGCTCGATGCATTAAAAGGTGTGGTGTTTGAACACGTCATCAACGACCCAGCCATTCAGCAATTACGCTATCGCAGTCAGAATATGCTGCTGAATCTTTTCTCCGCGTTTCATGCCGAACCTTTGCGCTTACTGCCGAGAAACACGCGAGTTCGCTGGGCCGAAGCATTCAACAGAGAAGGTCAAATTGCTGCCGACCGCGTTCTATGTGACTACATTGCAGGAATGACCGACGACTACGCCAGTCATATGTATCGTCGATTATTCAGTTAAAATAGCGCGACTTCTTCGGCGCTTAAATGTCGATACTCGCCGGGCTCCAAGTCACCGAGTGTGAGTTCACCGACTTGCTCTCGGTGCAAGCCTTCAACCTTATTGCCCACCGCAGCAAACATGCGCCGAACCTGATGATACCTCCCTTCAGACAGTGTTACTAAGGCTTCGCGTTCGTTGATAATGGTCAATTTCGCAGGCTTTGTCAGCGCCACATCGCCATGCAGTTTAATTCCTGCAGCAAATTTCTCGACAGTCTCCTTAGTAATAGGATCCGCTAGCTGTGCACGGTAAACTTTTTCGCACGCATGTTTCGGTGACGTAATGCGATGGGACCACTGACCGTCGTTGGTGACCAGCAATAGTCCGCTGGTATCGAGGTCGAGTCGACCGACGGTATGAAATTTATCTGGATTCGGTAAGTCGAGATAGACAAAAACGGTTGGATGCCGCGGGTCATCATTGGCGCAAATACAGCCCAGCGGCTTATGAAATAAGATATACGTCGGACCCAAAAGCTCAAGTGTTAAGCCATTCCATTCGACTACCCCGGCAGACGGTACCTGCACAGCACCTTTTTTAACCACCTCACCGTCGAGGGTTACCTCTCCTCGATGCAGCACTTTGCTGGCTTCTTTTCGGCTCATCCCAGTAGTTTCAGATAGATATCGATCAATACGCATAATAAAAGAGAACCTTAATGAGTGTTTTGTCGTAAGTACCCATTAGTCTACTGAACCATTCGCTTCCTGCCTATGAAATTCAGTCGTGGTAGTCTAAATCAAGGAATACTCGCCGTATGTCTCTATGGAAAAGTCTCGACATCGTTCCAGCAGCGATCAAAAACCAATACCAAGAAGTGCGTCTGATACTCGGCGATCAGTTAAACTTAAGTCACTCATGGTTCGATGACGAGCAACCTGTCCTCTATGTCATGTTTGAAATGCAACAAGAAACCGACTATGTGACTCATCATCAGCAAAAGGTTCTCGCCTTCTTTGCTGCCATGCGTGCATTTGCCGATGTCCTCGGCACCCGAGTCGACGTTCTCTATGTCCGTTTGGACAGCGCTGAGAATCAACATGAACTAGTGACGAACTTACAAGCTGTTCTTGCGCAACTGCCGAACGTTTCGCAGTTTCGCTATCAGCAGCCTGATGAGTATCGCCTCGACCAGCAATTACTCAATAGCGAGTTAGGTTGCGAAAAGTCTGTGGTATCCAGTGAGCATTTTCTGCTCGAGCGGTCGGACATACCCGCGTTTCTACCCGCAGAAAAAAAACCCTTAATGGAAACTTTTTATCGCAAAGTTCGCCGCAAAACCGGTTACCTAATGGAGCAAGATAAACCGCTTGGCGATCGATGGAACTTTGATCAAGAAAATCGCAACCGCTTACCTGATGATGTCTGCGTTCCTGAGCCCGTGAGTTTTAAGAATGACGTCACGCACATTGCCGAGATGCTCGATCGCATGCGAACGAAAACGATCGGCAAGCCGGTCGGAGACTACCTTGACTGGCCGATTAGTCGTCGACAGTCGCGCGAACTACTCAAACACTTTGTTCAACACGGGTTGCCGGCATTTGGACTTTATCAAGACGCGATGAGTACACGCGGCTATTTGCTCTTTCATTCCCGTCTCTCGTTTAGTTTGAACACCAAAATGATTAGCCCTCAAGAGGTTGTCGAAGCTGCCATTAGTGCCTATGAGGCGCAAGAGAATGGAATCTCTTTGGCTCAAATTGAAGGTTTTGTCCGCCAGATAATCGGTTGGCGAGAGTATGTACGACTGATTTACTGGCGTGAAATGCCAGCCTACAAAAAGCTCAATTTTTTCCAGTTCAAAAATGATTTACCGAGCTTTTTCTGGGATGCGAAAACAAAAATGAAATGTCTCAATGCGACCATCGAGCAGTCACTCGAGACGGCCTACGCACATCATATTCAACGACTTATGGTTACGGGGAATTTTAGCCTGTTGGCAGGGATTGATCCGGACCAAGTTGATGCTTGGTATCTTGGCATTTATGCCGATGCGATCGAATGGGTCGAATTACCCAACACTCGGGGTATGAGTCAGTTTGCTGATGGCGGCTTACTGGCGACTAAGCCCTATGTTTCGTCTGGCAATTACATCAACAAGATGAGTAATTATTGCCAACATTGCTACTACGATGTGAAGTTGAAAACAGGTCCACGGAGCTGTCCATTTAATAGCCTTTACTGGAATTTCCTCGTTCAACAAAGAGGCAAACTAGCAAATAATCCCCGACTTGGCGTGATGTACAAACAATGGGATAAACGCCCCGCAGACGAGCAAAATGCAATTCTCGCCCAAGCTTCAACGTGGCTCCTCAATCTCGATGAGATTTAACGCAAAACGCCGAATAGTTGGAGCTATTCAGCGTTTTACGTTAAGCGATCGTCATTTATTTTTAAAGTCACTTTGAGTACCGCGCGCATCCATCGACTCAGCAATCCGCCGAATTCCTTGCATGTAGGCCGCACTGCGCAGATCAAGCTGCTCTTTTTCTGCCAAATCAAAACACTGCTGAGATTGTGTGCGGATCACAGCTTGCATCCGTTCCGTCACTTGTTCCGACGTCCAATAGTCAGCACTTCGATTTTGCAACCACTCAAAATAGCTCACGATAACGCCGCCCGTATTGGCCAGCACATCTGGAATCACAACGACGTCATTTTCGAGTAGAATCGAGTCAGCATCAGCAGCAACTGGGCCATTAGCAATTTCTAACAACCACTTTGCCCGAACGTCGCCTGCATTGTCCTGAGTAATTTGATTCTCTAGCGCAGCAAGGGCCAGAATATCCACGTCCAGCGCCAGCAGCTCGCGATTTGACAGTGATGAAACCTCACCGTCTTTCTTCGCGCTCACGCCTTTAAGTTCGCGATGCTGACGTTTGTGCTCATAAATAGCATCAACGTCCAAACCATCTTCGCTGTAAACCGCGCCGCTCGAATCAGAGATCGCGACCACGTTAAAACCTAAACGCTTGGCCGCACGAGCAAAATAATAGCCAGCATTACCAATCCCTTGAATCGCTATGTTCAAGTCTTCAGGTTGTTTACTTTGTTGCTCCGTCCAGATCTGTAGGACTTGCGCTGCACCTTCTCCCGTAGCCGATATGCGACCACGTGAACCACCCATCGCCACCGGCTTGCCAGTAATGACAGCTGGACGGCGTTGGCGAATTAGGGTGTCATATTCATCCGACATCCATCCCATGATGCGTTCATCGGTGTTCACATCGGGTCCAGGGATGTCCACTTCCGGATCAATCACATCCGCCATCGCCCGTATGTAGCCGCGTGAAAGGCGCTCTAGTTCAAGTAAGGATAGCTTTCTTGGATCAACTCGGACACCGCCTTTGGCACCACCATAAGGCAAATCGACGACGGCGCATTTAATCGCCATCCAAAAACTGAGTGCTGTGACTTCGTCGCGATTGACGCTCGGATGGAAACGAATTCCCCCTTTACCCGGACCTCGAGTCAAATCAAATTGCACCCGCCAACCGCGAAACACTTGCAATGAACCATCGTCCATACGCACTGGTATTGCCGCTTCAACCATCCGATGCGGCACGCTCAGTCGTTGTTTCGTATCTGGGCACACGGACAATCGTTCAAAGATTAAGTCCAAGCGTTGTTGCGCTTCTTGAATGACCTTCGGGATATCACTGGGTTGCACCATATCGAAACTCCTCGGTTAAGTGTTTAAGTCGTGTCCTTTTCGCTCTCCAGTTAAATCTGTGCCGCTAACTCTGCACCCTGACGTATCGCTCGTTTGGCATCCAGCTCAGCTGCAACATCAGAACCGCCGATAAGGTGCACTGGAACGCCTGCATGTTGCAATGGCTCCTGCAGGGCTCGCATCGGAGTTTGTCCAGCACAGACGACAATATGATCAACTTCGAGCACTTCTGCTTTGCCATTACGTTCAATTTCTAGTCCAAGTTCAGTCACCGCTTTATAAGTGACGCCATTGAGCATTTGCACACCTTTATGTTTCAGTGTCGAGCGATGAACCCATCCGGATGTCTTGGCTAGGTTACCACCGACTTTGCTGTCTTTGCGTTGCAGCAAATAAACCTGGCGAGGCGACGGGTCAGGCAACGGCTGGGTCAATGCCCCGCGATTTTGATAACTCGTATCGATGCCCCAAATACCGTGCCACTCCTTACTATCTAAGCTCGGAGAGTGTTCAGTCGTCAAATACTCAGCCACATCGAAACCAATACCGCCAGCACCAATGATTGCAACACGCTTGCCCACTTCTTTGTGGTCGCGTAGTACATCCAAATAGCCTAAAACTTTATTGTGTTCCGCGCCCGGAATATCAATTTTCCGCGGTTGGATACCTGTGGCAAGAATAACTTCATCAAAGCCGTTAGCTAAGGTCTCAGCCGTTTGCTCCGTATTGAGATGAACGTGCACACCGGCGTCCACTAGGCGATTCTGGAAATAACGAATCGTTTCGTGAAACTCTTCCTTTCCGGGAATTTGCTTGGCGTAATTAAATTGACCACCGATTTCACCGCTGCGATCAAAAAGGTGAACTTCATGCCCTCGCTCGGCCGCAAAGCAAGCGAATGATAAACCTGCAGGTCCTGCCCCCACCACCGCAAGCTTCTTAGCCTGCTTCACCGGCGTCATCCGCAACTCAGTTTCGTACGCGGCTAAAGGATTAACTAAACAGCTGGCCCTTTTGTTTTCAAAAACATGGTCTAAGCAAGCTTGGTTACAGGCAATACAGGTATTGATCCGATCTGCTTGACCATTCTCCGCTTTGCGCACAAAGTCCGCGTCGGCGAGGAAAGGTCGCGCCATGGAAACCATATCGGCCTCATCATTGGCGAGAATCGACTCGGCAATCTCCGGTGTGTTGATTCGGTTTGTCGCAACAACCGGCACCGACAATTCCTTTTTCAAACGCGCGGTAATCCAGCGAAATGCACCTCGAGGCACCGACGTGACGATGGTGGGGACCCGCGCTTCATGCCAACCAATTCCCGTGTTAATGATCGTCGCGCCAGCGTGTTCGATCTGCTTGCCAAGTGTAATGACTTCGTCCAGCGTACTGCCATCTTCAACCAAATCAAGCATAGAAAGCCGATAGATAACAATGAAGTTATCACCGACGGCAGCCTTCACCGCTTTCATAATTTCCAATGGAAAGCGCATGCGATTTTCGTAACTTCCACCCCATCGGTCAGTACGCTTATTCGTTCGCTGACATATAAATTGGTTAATTAAGTAACCTTCAGAACCCATGATTTCGACGCCGTCATAGCCTGCCTTCTGCGCCAGCTTGGCTGCGCGTGCATAGTGGCGAATCGTCGTCAGAATCTGTCGTTCACTCAATTCAGAGGGTTTAAAAGGAGTAATCGGTGCTTTGACTGCGCTGGGTGCGACACTAAGAGGATGATACGAATAGCGACCTGCATGAAGAATCTGCATCGCAATTTTGCCGCCCGCAGCATGGACTGCATCCGTGACTTGTCGGTGTTTACTAACTTGCCACGGATAACTTAGCTGACTTGCAAACGGCGCTAGGCGACCACGAACATTAGGGCTAATGCCGCCGGTTACAATTAACCCAACACCGCCCCGCGCCCGGGCTGCATAAAACTCAGCCAATTTCGCGAAACCACCGCGCTCTTCCTCTAAGTTGGTATGCATAGAGCCCATCAGGACACGGTTCTTCAATGTTGTGAAGCCCAAGTCTAATGGTTCAAATAATTTTGGGTAATGCTTGTTCATGCAAATGCACCTTCTGGTCTAACCTCTTGAATACCCTCACTGTAGCCGCAGTTGTGAACTCGAGCAAGCACACCTGTATGCTGAACCGGCCTGAATCGTGCGCGCAAACACGGTGAATACTGGCTAATTTGAAAGAAATTAGGTAGTTTAATAGCCTTAAAATAAAAACATATTTAGCAAAAATAATAGAAGGGTTGTTCACATGAGGACTCGGCGGCGAACGCTAAGTTATTTGCTTGCCTTTATACCTGCTGTTTTGCTGGCGGGTGTGCTGGGTTCTGTCATTCAAACCCAATTCAATTTGCTTGCGATCGGCTCCATTGGACCGGCCATCGACTTTACCACACGGCTAGAGACGACGATCTATGACCTCCGTCATTTTGGCCCTGTTTATACTGCGATTATTTTTTTAGTCTATCTGATTGCCTTACCTGTCGCGCATCTGGTGGTGCGTGTGCAGAAGCGGCAGATTTACGCATGGTGTGCTGTTGCCACCGCAATTGGCCTCTGGGTCGCTTTCCGCTTCATTGACCACTTTGCTCCGATGCCAACGCTTATTGCGGCAACGCGGACAACACCTGGCACCCTGTTGATGATTTTCAGTAGTTTTCTGGGTGGCCTTTTTTATGCTTGGCTGAGTCGGATCCTGCGCCGTTATCTGCCCCGTACAAGAAAAGGAACCTAGGATGAATTTAACTTGGCAACGCCCACTCCTTGCGCTGACCGCTGCGATTTCCTTTTCCGCAGCTGCGACACATAGTGACGCTGAAGCACATGACAGCAATCTCTGGCAATATGAAGTTGTCGCTGCAGATATTGAGTTTCCATGGGCAATCGTAATTCTACCCAACGATGATTATCTGATTAGCAGTCGCAGCGGTGCACTGTGGCACATCAAGTCAACCGACGAGCAAATGACTAACGTCCTTCCGGAGCTCGCTAATCTATGGGTCGATGGCCAAGCGGGTCTCTTCGATCTTGCCCTTCATCCTCATTTTGCCAGTGAGCCTTATGTCTACTTTACCTATGCCTGTGGCGACTTGCGCAACAACAACACGTGTCTCGCTAGAGCACGATGGACGGGGAGTGAATTAGTCGACACGGAACTGCTTTTTCAGGCCTATCCGGAAAAACGAGGGAGCGCGCACTATGGTGGCCGGCTCGCCTTTCTACCCGACGATACCTTGGTGTTAACCTTGGGTGATGGCTTTGATTATCGTGAACGGGCACAAAGCCTTAGCGATCATTTAGGCACAACAATTCGTCTCTCTTTGGACGGTGATATACCCACTGACAATCCTTTCGTAGCCAATTCAAGAGCTTTGCCGGAAATATACAGTTACGGCCATCGTAATGTGCAAGGCATTGCTTGGCATCCGCAATTACAAACGCTATTTATCAGTGAACATGGGCCTCGCGGCGGTGACGAAATTAATCGCCTCCGTGCCGGTGGTAACTTTGGCTGGCCTCTCTTGACCGCAGGTGTTGACTACACTGGTGCCAAAATCACGCCCTATCGAGATTTGCCCGGTCTTATTCAAGCTGATTTTGAATGGACGCCATCAATTGCGCCGAGCGGGCTAGCCATCTATTCCGGCGCTGAGTTTCCGCAATGGCAAGACCATTTATTGGTGCCTGCGCTCGCCGGCAAGCATGTCGCCTTGTTACGTGCCGATGAAGACTCTGTCGAGCCTGTTGCCAAGCTATTTACTGACCTCGACGCACGAATTCGCGCAGTTCAAGTCCACCCTCACAATGGTCATATTTACCTGCTTATCGATGCAGCTGATGGAAAAGTAATCAAAGTCACTCGCCAATAAAGCTTTTTTTGATCCGAAGATAGCGTGCTCACATTTTAAAAAGCGACCATGAGTTTGCCGGCTCATGGTCCGCTAGCAACGAGCTTGAGCCAGCATCCCCTGCTGGCTCTTTTTTTTCTTGTTCGGTATGCTAGCCTCGTCGTCCCATCAGCCAACAAGCTCGCAAGGAACCTGTCGATGTTGAATGCTTATCAGCAGCTTGCAAAGTCTCAAGCATTGCGATTCGATAGCAATCAAGAGCTTATTCTGCAGTCGCTGCATCAGCTTGTGCAGAATTTAAATCAACAAGATACACCGCAGAAAGGAATATACCTGTATGGTCCGGTTGGGCGAGGTAAAACCATGCTGATGGATTTATTTTTTCAGCATTGTTCCGAATCGCGTAAGATCCGTCTGCATTACCATCATTTTATGAAGCGCGTTCATCTCGCCTTAAATCAGATAAGCGGACAAGAAAACCCCCTCGCTATCATCGCTGCACAATGGGCAGCAGATTATCGGTTAATCTGTTTGGATGAATTTTTTGTCGAGGATATGGGCGACGCAATGATTCTCGGACGTCTTTGGCAAGCGTTATTCAATAACGGGGTAACCTTGGTGACCACCTCAAATAGCCGACCTGAAGATTTGTATAAGAATGGACTGGGTCGCGATCGTTTTTTAGTCACGATTCACTTACTCAACCAGTATTGCAACGTGTTATCACTCGACCATCCAACTGATTACCGGAGGATAGCAGGAACTACGGAAAACTCTGTGGATTATTATTGGCAATCGTCAGCACCGGAAAGTGCAGAAGTCATGGCTGAAATTCGCCAGACGCTGCAGATTTCGTCTCCCCTAAATCCCGGATACCTTAACTTACTGGGTCGAGAGATACCCTATCTATGGCGCACCCGGACAGCGATTGCGTTCTCGTTCGAAGCCTTGTGCATGGGACCGCGCAGTCATCGCGATTACATGGAGCTGGCAGCACAGTATCGTGTCATTGTGGTCGCCGCTGTACCGCCTTTCAGCTACGCACCGACAAAAGCGATCGTTCATGGTGTGGAAGAAAGTTATCAGCGTGAGGACAGTGATCAACAATTCGGTCAGCGTGATGATGCAGCACGCCGGTTTATGGCATTGGTCGATGAGTGCTATGAACAGTCATGTTTAGTGATCGTGAGCAGTGACACAGCGATCGACGAGTTATATCAAGGCAAGGAGTTAGCCCAACCCTTCGCTCGCTGTGCCTCACGTTTACATGAAATGCAAACTTGGCAGTTGCCGCCCGAGTGAACTTAAAAACGCAATGCCGAGATTAGCAAAAACGAAGGTGGTATCGGTCAAATCGAACTCAGGCACGAGGACCAACTGCAAACTTTCCATGTCACCTTGCTCTTGCATTGCGACTAGGGTGCAGGCGGTATCCGGCGGACAGCGATTCGCGCTGCGCATTTCTGCGCCAAACTCATAGCTGGCGCGAATACTTAAATTAGGTGTCGCAAACCACGATAGTGAGCCAATAAAACTGGTTTTACTTTGATCGGTAACCGCATGCCAAGGGGTTCCAGACGTCTCACGGTCGATCGACGTACGCGCCACATTTGCACTAAACATCCAGTCCTTTTCGAATGCTTGTGCACTTGCAGTTGGAGCAAAAGTGAAACCCACCAAAATCAGCCCGGTCAAGGCCGACAAAGACACAGATGTGAACGATAATAAACGCATAACTCGCTCCTTCGTTACATTGAAATCTAATCAGTAAACTAGCTGCTCGATGGTTAGAGCGCCACTTGAATGTCGTCAAAAATTGTCAAAATGATTGAACACAATTAGACCTTTTTGACAAACTCTGACTTCAACTTCATCGCGCCAATGCCGTCAATTTTGCAGTCAATGTCATGATCGCCATCAACAAGGCGGATATTCTTCACTTTCGTTCCCACTTTAACGACCAAAGAGGAACCTTTTACTTTCAAGTCTTTAATGACAGTTACCGTGTCACCGTCGACCAAAACATTGCCATTTGCATCACGAATCCCTTGCGCTTCAGATGTTTCTGCATTGGCTTCTTGTGTCCACTCATGACCACATTCAGGACAAACAAACATTAATCCATCTTCGTACGTATAAGCAGAGCTGCATTTCGGGCAGTTCGGTAGACCACTCATCTCATTTTCATCCTTTCGATTAAACAGTGCCTTATAATGCCCGAAATCGTGAGTTTTCTCCATGCATCCGAACAGCCACTGTTCATGTTTCCTGTATGTCTGCCCTAAAGTTTTAACGACATGCTATAACCACCGCAAGCTAGAGAAGGTATCGTGACCGCATCAACACAACCCATTCGAGGATTCGCTTGGCTACTCGCTGCACTTGTTGCTTTGGGTCCTTTAGCGATTGACGCCTATTTGCCAGCCATGCCGGAAATGGCAGAGGATCTCGGCACGTCACTGCACAATATTGAAATCACCTTGAGTGTTTTTCTCGTCGGCTTCGCTGCAGGGCAGTTAATCGGCGGCCCCTTTTCTGACCGATTTGGGCGACGCTTAACCATTCTCGTCGGTTTAAGCCTATTCATTCTCGGTTCGGTGTTTATTGCTCTCGGATCACGCATTGAATTGCTCTGGGTCGGACGTGTCTTACAAGCCTTCGGCGGCGGTATGGGGGTCGTCAATACGATGGCGGTCGTACGTGACCGCTATGCGGGCAGCGAAAGTGCGAAAATTCTTTCGCAAATTGTTACCATCATGATGGCAGCGCCATTACTAGCCCCCTTTATTGGTGCCTTGCTTTTACTCGTCAGCGATTGGCGCAGCATTTTTTGGTTCTTAGCACTTTATGCAGTCTTATTACTTATTTTACTGCGTCGTTATCTGCCCGAAACACGCAAGGTACAGCAACATGCTCAGAAACAGTCGGTTTGGGAGCGCTATCGCAGTGTGATTCAAAACAAGCGAGCAGCCGGATTTTTATTCGCTGTCGCTTTCAGTAATGCGGGTATGTTTGCCTTCTTGACCAGCTCTCCCGGCGTCTACATGGGCTACTATCAGATTAGTCCAACGCTATATCCGGTTTTGTTTGCGCTGAATATTGTGACCTTAAGCATTTGTAACCAGATTAATATTCGCCTGCTGCGCCACCATTCACCCGCAAACATATTACAGCGTGGGCAAAGTTTACAATTAATGGTCGGTGCGATTATGCTGGTACTCGTGCTGCTCTTTTCTTTGCCCATTTGGCTGCTGGTGCCGCAAATCATGATCTTTGTCGGCTTACAGGGCTTTGTCGTCGCTAATGGCATGTCCGCAGTGACCGATGAGTTTCCTTACAACTCAGCCACCGCAACCGCATTGATTAGTGCCAGTGGTTTCACCTTGGGCGCCTTTACTGGTGCTATCAGTGCATTTTTAAGTGACGGCTCACCATTGGCAATGGTAGCGGTTATGGCGTGCTGTCCATTGATTGGTATAACATTACGCCGAATTTTCCATGCTAAAGTAGAAAAATAAGACTAAAAGCCTATTTTGCTCTATCAAAGCAACTGCATTTCGCATTCATTTGTTGCATACTCGAAGCGATCTGCACTTATATAACAATCGTTGAGAGAGGATATTCCCGTGCATACCATGCAAAAAACTTTACTGGCATCACTAATCGGTACTGCCTTAGCAATCACCGGCTGTGCTGAACAAGCACCAGCGCCGACCGTAACTGAATCAGCTCAGGTGAGCGAATCTGCTAACGACACCGTGTCGATGGAAAACCCATTCTTCCAACCTTTCGCTTTGCAATATGAAGCGCCGGACTTCCGCATCATTGAAGACGAGCATTTCCTTCCTGCGTTTGAGCGCGGTATGGCAGAGCAGATGGCAGAGATCGAAGCCATTGCTAACAATCCAGAAGCACCAACATTTGCAAATACGCTCGAAGCGATGGAGCGCAGCGGCGAGTTACTGACTCGCGTTTCACGCGTTTTCTATAACCTAGTTGGTACCGATAGCAATGAAGCGCGCCGCGCGATTCAGTCAGAGTTAGCACCAAAAATGGCTGCACACTCAGACAATATCAACCTCAATTCAGCATTGTTTGAGCGCGTCAAGTCAATCTATGAGCAGCGCGAAAACTTGGGTTTAAACAGCGAACAGCAGCGCTTAGTCGAAGTGTATCATCAGCGTTTCGTTCGTGCTGGTGCCTTATTGACTGAAGCTGAAAAAGAACAAATTCGCGCATTGAACGAAGAGCATTCACGTTTAACTAACCAGTTTGCCCAGAACCTACTCGCGGAAACTCGTAACATCGCTGTCGTCGTCGATACCGTCGAAGAGTTAGACGGCTTGTCTCGTTCACAAATTCAAGCTGCAGCCAACGCTGCTGCTGATCGTGGTCATGAAGGTAAGTACTTACTGAGTATCACCAATACGACGCGCCAGCCAATTCTGACGCAATTGAATAATCGGGAACTGCGTCAACGGGTGTGGGAAGCTTCAGCTTATCGCGCCCAATCAGGTGACTATGATAATCGTCCAATTTCAGCTCGCTTAGCTCAAATCCGGGCACAACGCGCCGCATTACTCGGCTATGACAGTTGGGCAGACTACAACCTTGAAACGCAAATGGCCGAGAAGCCAGAAGCTGTGTTCGAGATGCTCGGCAGCATGCTGCCAGCCGTTGTTGCTAACGTGCAAGCCGAGCAAGATGCCATCCAAGAGATGATCGAACGTCGCGGCGGTGATTTTGAAGTCCAACCGTGGGACTGGGAATACTACGCTGAATTCGTTCGCCAAGAGCTTTACGACCTCGATGAAAGTGAAGTGCGTGAGTATTTCGAGTTCAACCGCGTTCTGCATGACGGTGTGTTCTATACCATGAACCGTTTCTACGGTATTACCTTTGAGCCGCGTCCTGACCTACCTACTTACCACCCTGATGTAGAGGTTTACGAAGTATTTGACCATGACGGCACCAGCCTTGCGATTTTCTATGCGGATTATTTCGCCCGCGAAGGCAAGCGCGGTGGTGCTTGGATGAGCTCGTTCGTTGGCCAATCACACTTGCTCGAGAGCAAGCCTGTGGTCGTCAACGTCATGAACATTCCGAAAGCACCTGAAGGTGAGCCGACGCTCGTCAGCTATGACCATGTGACCACTATTTTCCATGAATTAGGTCACGGTATTCATGGCATGTTCTCGAACGTTACTTACCCAACGTTAGCGGGTACCTCGGTATCACGTGATTTCGTTGAGTTCCCGTCGACGTTTGAAGAGGACTGGGCAGCGCACCCGGAAGTGATTGGTAACTATGCCAACCATTATGAGACCGGTGAACCAATTCCTGCAGAGTTGCTTGAGCGCGTAATTCAGTCTCGAAGCTTCAACCAAGGTTTTGATACCCTAGAGTACATCTCGGCTTCTTTACTCGATATGGAGTGGCATTCACTGTCTGCTGACTCCGAATTGCAAGACGTCAACGAGTTTGAAGCAGCAGCCCTTGCCAAACACGGTGTCGATCTTGCTGCTGTACCACCGCGTTACAAAACGACCTTCTTCAGCCACTCAATGGGCGGCGGTTACTCTGCTAGCTACTACGCCTATATGTGGAGCGAAATTTTGGCTGCAGACGCATATGCATTTGTACAAAGCCAAGGTGGTCTCACGCGCGAGAACGGTAACCATTATCGTCGCAACATTCTGGAAGTGGGTAACTCACGTCCAACCATGGAGTCTTACATTGAGTTCCGTGGCCAAGAGCCAACGACTGATGCATTGTTGATTCGTCGTGGCCTGAAATTGAGCGTCGATTAACAGCGTCAATAACTGACCAAAAACAACGCCCTCATTCATGAGGGCGTTTTTCTTTGTTTTCCTTCCTAATGCATGTTTGGCTGATGATTATGCTAGGATTCAATCATGCATTGTGAACCGAAATGAGATATTCAATGGCAAATAATTACCTGCTTGCTCTGTATGCGAAAACGTTAAAGCTGCCTTTTGGCCGAAAGATTTTTTCTGCAATGTTTGCGCGCAAGGCTCCCTACTTTCGCACCATTAAGCCTCTGATCACCGAGTTACGACCGGGCTTTTGTGAGTTAACGTTCCGCAAGCGCAAATCCGTCGAGAACCATATTGGTACCGTCCACGCCATTGCTCTATGTAATGGGCTCGAAATGGCCATGGGTGCAGTCGCCGAAGCCTCAATTCCAAAGCATCTGCGTTGGATTCCAAAAGGCATGAACGTCGAATATACCGCGAAAGCAAATAGTGACATTCGCATTACTGCTGAAGTAGCCGCCGACACTTGGTCTCTAGGCGATGTCGCCATCGACGTGACCGGTTACCGAGACGATGGCAACGCCGTCATTCGTGGCCAAATTATTGTTTATGTATCGGAAAAACCGGCACGTCCTCGTTGAATAAGAGCCCAATGACAAACATAGCGGACCGCCAACTCATCATTCGCCAGACCGACGGGCCATTTCGTCAGCAACCTGATCAGGGATCTGACACCACAGATCTCGCAGATTGTTTGCGTTTGAACAGCGAACAAATTGCAAACTACCGGCACTACTTGGGCCGTGAGTTTGCGTGGGTGGAGCTTGACTGTCGCGATAGTTTCCATGCCAACGCCATTGCCGCACTAGCGGGAACATTAGTCGCTGGTGGCACGTTAGTGATTTGGTTAGCAAACTCAATAACCCCTGCGATACAGCGCTTCTTCGCAATCGCTAAAGAAGTTTATCCAGCTGAGACGCTATTCCGCGACGGTACACCTCGTGCTGTTACGACTCACCCTTTTCAACTCACTGACGAACAAACGCGAGCGTTAAGCGCATTAAACCAAGGATTTCTGAAGTCGCCGATCGCTGCGGTCATCTTAGCGCCGCGGGGACGGGGAAAATCAACCCTCCTCGGTTTGTGGATGAAAGATGCACCAGCTACGGCCGACTTTGTACTCTGCGCGCCGTCAAGAAAGCAGGCGCACAGCGTCTTTCAGCATCTTGAGCAGCGTCCTATCGAATTTGTTTCACCCGACCTGTTACTCACAATAAACCTCGAACCCAGCACATGGTTGGTGATTGATGAAGCAGCGTCTGTTCCCGCTCATGTGCTCGTGAAGGTCGCCGAAAAGCATCCTCGCCTCGTGCTAAGCTCAACGACTGAAGGCTATGAAAGTGCTGGTCGTGGTTTTCTCTTTCGATTCCTCAAGAAACTCCCGGATCACTATCCTGATGTTATCTCGATTAACTTGCAGCAACCCGTGCGGTGGTCGAGCACTGATTCATTGGAAAAGGTCATCAATCAATCGTTTTGTTTAGCAACGACGGAATACAGTTATGCTGCAAAACAAGCTGTTTCGTCTGACCTAACTGTCGGGCTCAACGACGCCAACGAATCGATTCACTACCAATTTAGCCACGCCTCCGAACTTGAACCGGCGCTATTAGAATCTGCTTTTCAAATGCTTATGGCGGCGCACTATCAAACCAGTCCAAACGACCTCAAATTACTCCTCGACGATGCCAAGCAAAAGCTATTGCTTCAGTTTCATAACCAACAACTCGTCGGCGTTTGCTGGTTATGTGAAGAGGGGCCGTTGCCGCAATCGATTCATCACGCCATTTTACAAGGTAAGCGACGGCCGCCGGGGACGTTTCTGCCACAGGCTTTAGCATTTGGGCTGCGGATCGAATCGGCGTTGACGAGTTCATGCGTGCGGATTGTTCGCATTACGATTCAAGACACGATGCAAAGTCTTGGTTTTGGCTCGCGCCTTTTACATCAGGTAAAGCATCACTACCCCCACCATTTGCGCGGCTCAAGTTTCGGTTTAAATGCTGACTTACATCGCTTTTGGCAAGGGAACAACTATTTCCCTGTGCGTATCGGCAATCATATCGACTCTGCAGCTGGCTTGCCGGCGGGCCTTTATGTCGATGCCAGTGGTGTGCAAAATACAGTCCTGCGACATGAAATTGAGCAAGCGCGCGCTGTATTTTGGTATTCACTCAAACATGCATGGGTGCTTCAGACACTTCCACAGCTAAAGACTGAGCTCATGGCGCTGGCACCGTCGTCAGCTGATTTCCACTGGGATGAGCTGATACCCATCGTTGAGCAACGTATGCAAGCATTTGTGCATGGCTGGATACCATTTGATTATATCCAATCACTACTTGCCGCGCTGTTACTCACTCGGCCTCAAGTCGCTCCCTCAGAGCGTTTTCAGCTACTTTTACAAGCAAGCCAAACCGAACTCGCAACCCTTGCCAAAACAACCGAATGTGCAGGCAAAAAACAGCTTGAAGCGGAGTTAAGGATCATTTGTCGAGACTTGAATCTCAAGGTATAGTCTTCTACTTCACGCAAGTGTGTAGTCAGCCCTATGCGGCAGCTACAAGCGATTCCAAGAGGAACTTTGTCCATGAAAATACGATCGTTTTTACTGACCGCAGGAGTGTTTGCTATGACTGGCTGTAGTCAAATAGATACGACAACTAGCACACCGACAACGAGTCTCGACTATCCGCTATCGCGCACCGTCAACCAAGTTGATGACTATCACGGTGTTCAGGTCGCAGATCCCTATCGGTGGTTAGAAAACATGGACAGCGGCGAAGTTCGCGCTTGGATTCAAGCGCAAAATCAGTTTACCCAGCCGTACCTGAATGCCCTGCCAAGTCGTGAACACTTCAAAGAGCGTTTAACCGCACTTTGGAACTACGAACGAGTCGGCACGCCGTTCAGGAAAGGCTCACGTTATTTTTATTATCGGAATGACGGACTACAAAACCAAGCCGTACTTTATGTGAGCGAAGATCTTAATCGACCAGCCCGCGAGCTGATCGATCCGAATCAGTTCAGCAGCGATGGTACTGTATCCCTCTCTCGAGTTTATATTAGCCCACGGGCCAATTATATTGCTTACGGCGTCTCTGACGGAGGCTCGGACTGGGTCGATTTTAAGGTGCGTAACATTACCACCGGTGAAGATCTGTCAACACGTATCTCAGGCACTAAGTTTACCAATCTTGCTTGGTTACCAGATGAAAGTGGCTTTTTCTATAGCCGTTATCCCGTAGGCGAAGATGGACGCGCTGATGACCAGCAAACCGTGCAAATTTACTTTCATCTCCTTGGTACACCGCAAGACCGTGACTTACACGTTTATGCCGTTGATGACGAGCGTCCTATCAATCCATATCCGCAAATTTCTAACGATGGGCGTTTTTTAATTGCCAATCATTGGGAAGGTTATTTTGCCAATGCCGTTCATGTGCTGAACCGTCGTCAAGACGATGCGGAGTGGCAGCCTTTGTTTGACGACTGGGATGCGCTTTATAGCGTGATTGCAACGGATGGCAATATCTTTTACGTCAACACAACCAACAATGCACCGACCGGGAGAGTTATTGCCGTTGATATCACTCGCCCTGAACCGCAGCATTGGCAAGAAATTATTCCGGCACGCGCAGAAACTTTGGATAGCGTCAGCTACGTTGGCGGACATTTTTTTGCCAATTACTTAAAAGATGCCCAGTCACAAATTGAAATCTATTCGGCCCATGGTCGTCATTTACGCACCTTAGACTTGCCAGGTATCGGCACAGTATCAGGCTTCACCGGTGACCCTGAGCATATGGAAACATTTTTTAGTCTCACCAGTTTTACCCAGCCAAGTAATATCTATCATTATGATATCGCGAATCAGCATCTTAAATTACATCACCGAACTGAAGTGAACGCCGATTTATCAGGACTGATCACCGAACAAGTATTCTTCAACAGCAAAGACGGTACCCGCGTACCTATGTTCATCGTTCGCCATAAAGACGCGCCTCGAGACGGCTCCAACCCGGTACTACTCTACGGCTATGGTGGCTTTGGCGTATCGTTAACTCCTGGATTTAGCGTTGCTCGCACCGCTTGGCTGGAACAAGGCGGGATCGTGGCAATTCCCAATCTTCGTGGTGGTGGCGAGTACGGCAACGCTTGGCATCGTGCAGGGACCAAATTAGACAAACAAAACGTCTTTGATGATTTTATCGCCGCAGCCGAATATCTAATCGATGAACAGTATACACAACCCGGAAAGCTCGCGATTCAAGGTGGTTCAAACGGTGGCTTATTGGTGGCGGCGGTGATGACTCAGCGCCCTGAGCTGTTTGCCGTTGCCTTGCCGGCCGTCGGTGTGCTCGATATGCTTCGTTACCACACACCGAGTGCCAACGCACGAGCTTGGAGCAGCGATTTCGGCTTGAGCGAAAATGCCGATGAATTCAAGGCCCTTTATGCCTATTCCCCGATTCACAATGCCAAGCCAGGTGTTTGCTACCCAGCGACGTTAATCACCACAGGCGATCACGATGATCGTGTGGTACCATGGCACAGTTATAAATTTGCAGCGGTGATGCAGCGCGATCAGGGCTGTGATAATCCAGTTCTTCTGCGCGTTGAAACGCGTGCTGGGCACGGCGCTGGAACACCGACTTGGATGGCCATTGAACAGATCGCAGACCAATGGGCGTTCATGCACAAATACTTAGGAATGGATAAGGCGGAAAAAGAGTAGTTTTCGCGAATAATCATTGCATTTAAACACGGGCGTAGGCAAAATCTCGCCCGTTTTATATACACGACCCAAGCAAAAAAAGGGGTGAATATTATGTCTCGAGTTTTGATTATCGGTGCCGG